>Ga0209532_1000013_pt1 | contig 255176 bp, 214 predicted proteins | sample COG_02_FD_184746 | JGI IMG/M metagenome (GOLD analysis project Ga0209532, IMG submission 184746) | Pelagic Microbial community sample from North Sea - COGITO 998_met_02 (SPAdes) (version 2) | ecosystem: Environmental > Aquatic > Marine > Neritic zone/Coastal water | place: Helgoland, sampling... | reverse complement strand
CTGAACTTTGCCGCGCCATTATCACCTTGCCCGAGTGCAACCCGTGCTTGCGGGCTATGGCCATGGATGCCTCTAAAGACTGCCTGGCGGGAAAGCGGGTAGAAGAGCCAGTCTGGCCGAAATCCTGTTTACCATAGACAAACAGTTCGACACCCTGCTCGCCATATTCTGCGCAGAGACGATTGTGATTGGCTGCCCCTTCATCGCCAAAATGGACGCCGCCATCCAGCGCATCATGGTGCGCAAAATACTGATCATTATTAAAAACTGTTCTTAGTAATTTACTGGTGCTGCCCTGTTCTATAGAACGATGGAACATGCTTTTTAGATTCGCTGGGGTAAAGTGAACCCGTCCATCATCAGTATCTGAACTGGGGGAAACTGTCGCAGCATTCGCCGCCCACATGGAAGAGGCCGAATAGCACATGGCCAATAAATGAGGCGCCGTTTTATGGGCCTTTGCTATAACTGCAGAATCAGTACCGCTGAAGCCTAGCTGTCGCAGCGTGGCTATATCAGGCCGCTCTTGGGGGATGAGAACCCCCTGCTTTAAGCCCAGCTGATGCAGGCGGTACATCTTGGCCAAGCCCTCTTTCGCGGCCTGCCGAGGATGGGATATGCGTTTGGCATTATCCGCAGAAGCTAAGTTGCCATGAGACAGACCCGCATAGTTGTGGGTATTGCCAATCAGGCCATCGAAGTTCATCTCAACTGCATGGGGCACTTTATTAGGGCGCACTTTTTCCTGGGGCACTTTTTGCTGGGGCACGGTTCACTTCCTGTTTTCTGGCTTCTCAAAAAAGGTTGATAAATACTGACTAAAGCGCGACATATCTCACTGAATCGCCTACCGCTAAGCCAAGCCCGCTTAAGGTCTCTTGGGGCAGTAACAGATCGCCAGCGCCTGATATTTCAAGGCCACTAATACAGGCGGCAAAGGAACCAATATCGCCGCCGCAAACTAGGTATTGAGTGTCATCAGAAGGAGTCCCATGATCGGCAACTTTGCCGACGCAGCTGGATCTGATTGTTTTAATATGATCAATAAAGGTATCGACGCTAGGGGCACCGTCAAAGATGTCAATCTGTCCGCGCCAGAGAAAACCTTCTTTCTCAAGCATGGCCAGCGCGGCCCTGCCCTCGTCATTGGGTTTGCCAATCACATCTCGCGCGGTTTGGGAGAGTAGGTTTACATAGATAGGCTGCTTCGGCATTAGGTCAGCAATAAACTGATTGCCGTTTAGGGCACCAAATAAATCCGCTGCATTAAAATCCATATCGAAGAAATGTTGGCCAATAGCATCCCAGAATGGCGAGCGACCCTGTTCGTCGTAATAGCCTCGCAAATCCGCCATTACCTGATCGGGAAAGCGCTCTCTAAATTCTGCCATAAATAAATAGCGACTACGTGAGAGCAACTTGCCGTTGCCTTTTTCCCGGTAAGGCGTATCCAAAAACAATGTCGCCACTTCCGCAAAACCTTCAAAGTGGTTGGACAAATTAAGCGTTTCGACACTGACTTTTTTATCTAGGGCCTTACTGTTGTGAGTCACCTTATTTAGCTTGTAGGAGTAAAACTGATCGTCCTCTCCCAGCTGGGCAATAATGCCGGCGGTACCAACCAACTGACCAGTAGCGGTATCTTCCATCACCAGCAGATAGTTTTCACGTCCTGGCTGCGTAACCTGTTTGGCTATGCTCGCCGTAGATATGGCGATTTTTTTGGTCAGGGCATCGCGGTCTGGGGGTAATGTTGTCATGCCGGGATAGGCCGCTTCTGCGAGACGCAGCAAGTTATCAATATCCTGTTCTTTAATCGGTCTAACGATAATCATAATGAAATACCTTTAAATACAATTTTGGGCTTAGCTTAAATTAAAGCTCTTGCGCCATTACGCTGCGCACCGACTGATCAAAAATGTTCACAATATTGTCAATATCCTGAGTGGTGCAAATCAGTGGTGGTGAAAAAGCCATGGAATCCAATGAAGGTAGTGGTCTTGAAATCAATCCATTTTGGTAACACTGCTGTGCCACTTTGGCGGAAATTTTTGTCGATTTATCAAAGAATGTTTTGGTGTTTTTATTTTTTACTAACTGTACAGCGGCGATCATGCCAACACCGCGCACCTCGGCAACAAACTCGTCATTAGCAAAGCGTTGATTTAATTGTTGATGGAAATAAGCACCCACATTAGCGGCGTTATCCACGAGATTTTCGTTTTCGATAATATCTAAATTGGCCATGGCAACAGCAGCGCCAATGGGATGACCCGCGTAGGTATAACCATGGGCAAAGTTGCCATACTTAACCGAGCCCTGTTTCAGTAACTGCCATATTTCATCGGAAATAAAAGTGGCTGAAAAAGGAAAGTAGCCACTGGTTAGGGCTTTAGCCGTAGTCATCATGTCGGGCTTAAGGTCGTACATTTCACTGCCAAACCATTTTCCTAAACGGCCATAACCACAGACCACTTCATCGACAATAAATAATATGTCATAGCGTTTAAGCACTTTCTGGATAGCGGCAAAATAACCTTCAGGTGGGGGAACAACGCCACCAGCACCCAACACTGGCTCAGCGATAAAAGCGGCCACTGTATCTGCACCTTCATGAATGATCATCTCTTCTAACTGCTGTGCACGACGAGCAGAAAACTGCAACTGGGTCTCGCCCTCTAAACCGTGACGAAAGAAATCAGGAGATTCTGTATGAAGAATATTATTGATGGGTAGATCGAAAGCAGTATGGAATGAGGGCAAACCGGTAAGGCTAGCCGTAGCCAAAGAGGTGCCATGATAGGCTTGCCAGCGAGAAATGATTTTTTTCTTCTGTGGCTTATTTTGAATATTGTTGATGTACCAAACAATCTTGATGAGGCTGTCGTTGCCATCGGATCCACCAGTACCGAAAAATACCTTTGATAAACCCTCCGGTGCTTTTTCCAACAGGCGTTCGGCCAACTCTATTTGCGGCCGGTTAGACATGCCTGAAAACGTATGATAATAACTCAGCTCCATGGCGGCTTTTTGCATGGCCTCGGCCAACTCTTCCCGCCCGTAACCCACATTGACACACCAGAGTCCGGCGACAGCGTCGATCAACTGCTGACCAGACTGATCGCGCAGGTAGATGCCCTTTCCTGACTCAATAATTTTTGAACCATTGCGGGAAAAATCGTCGGCGTTGGTTGCCGGATGCAAAATGCTGTTGGCATCGATTTCAGTTAAGTTTTTCATGGCAATTCACCTTCCAGTGTCAGTTGCAGCCACGGTGGGTTTGCCTCATCTAAATAGTAGGCAGACGCCAGCGCTTAAGTTTGGAAGATGTTAGAGGCATAGGCAGCTAAGCGATATAGCAATAGTTTGCAAGATATGCTGGCATATTTGACATATTGCGGGGCTAGAATGTCAATTATGACAATAGTCAGTCATAATCTCCTTCTGCCAATAACCGCAAGCTGAAACCATGGACAATAAAGACCGCTCGGTGAGCTACGACTCACTGGACCGAGACCTTATCTCACTGCTGCGCACCGATGCGCGGGCGCCCATTTCACAGTTGGCCCAGACGCTAAAAGTCTCTCGCGGGACAGTACAAAACCGACTGGATCGGTTGATCTCAAGTGGGGCTATTATTGGCTTTACCATCAGAGCCAGCACCAGTGTCGATGACGGAGCTATTCGCGCGATTATGTTGATTGAAGTGACCGGTAAATCCACCTCTAAAATCATCAGTAAATTGCGCGGCCTGCCGGAATTACAAAAGGTCCATACCACCAATGGCGCTTGGGATTTGGTGGCTGAAATTCAAGCTTCGAGCTTGGCGGAATTCGATAAGGTATTGAGAGAGGTACGATTGATCGATGGTATTGCTAATAGTGAAACCAGTATTTTGTTGAGTACTGTGTAGGTTTTTGGCGCTGGCATTTTCAGGTTAGGAGTTTTAGGCTAGCGCCGTCCGCCAATGCACTTCAATCGGAAAGGGCACAGCGGACGCTCTGATTACAGCCTAAAACGTTATTCTGCGGTGTCTACTTTTTAGCACTCACTCTTATCAACTTGCCGTCTTCACCGTCTGTAACCAGTATCAAACTGCCATCTGGCGCAGAGACAATGTTGCGAATTCTACCGAATTCAGTGAACAACGTTTCTTCCTCAACGACTTGCTTATCCTGCATTTTGAGACGCCGAACATCCCCAGGAACTAACGCCGAGATAAACAGGTTGCCCTGCCAATGGGGAAACATGTCGCCGCGGTAAAGAATCATCCCAGAGGGGGCAATTGAGGGATCCCAATACTTCAGTGGTTGCTCCATATCTGGATGCTCAGTGAAGGGCGAAATCATCGCGCCACTGTAATCCACACCATAGGTGATTGCCGGCCAACCATAGTTTTTACCCGGTAATACCAGATTCAGTTCATCGCCACCCTGAGGACCATGCTCGTGCTCATAGACAGTGCCATCATCAGCAATCACTAGGCCCTGAAGATTTCTGTGCCCGTATGACCATATTTCTGGCAGTGCGTTTGGCCTGTTTGTGAACGGATTATCCTCGGGAATACTGCCGTCAGTATTGATCCGCACTATCTTGCCAAAGTGGTTATCTAAAGCCTGTGCCTGCTCGCGATAGTTAAACCCGTCCCCGGAGGTAACCAGCAGCGTCCCATCAGCCAAAAATGCCAGCCGAGCACCATAGTGTGCCGCTGTCCTGCGCGGAGGATCAGACTGAAAGAGGGTTTTATGATCCACAAGCACATTGCCCTCAAGGCGCGCTTGGATAACGTTGAGTTGATTCAGCTTTGGCTTGTCAGTATCAGGCGCTGAAAATGATAAGTAGATAAGGCTATTATCCGCGAAGTTCGGATCTACCAGCACTTCAGATAGCCCTCCCTGCCCGGCGAATAAAACCTCTGGCACACCCATAATAGGTCTGGGATTTAATCGTCCGTTGGACACCCGCCGTAAGTCTCCCGACAGTTCGGTAACCAACATTTCATCGGCGGAAATAAACGTCACACTCCAGGGATGATTTAAACCCTCGGCAAGAATTTCGGTCTCGACTTCAGTTTCAATGGCAAGGCTCTCGTCACTACTAAAAACCGAGCCACTGCAAAGCACCAAGCTCACACATAACATTGGCAAATTAGTGAATTTCATTGGAATCCCCTTGTTGTGGGTGGCTACCGAAATAATATCCAGCAATCATGCCCGCCACAACAAGATAGGCCTTGCCAGCCACTGTCCGAGCGCCAGCAATTAAGTCTAAGTTATAAAAGGCCAGTGGCATTAAGGCGACAATGGCCAAGAGTGCTGCACCCCCGGCCAGGGCATAAAGATAGGGCTTTTTGATCGAACTCCAGATGGCAATAATTCGCGCCGTGATAAAGGCGATGAGTAGGCCGACGAAGATCAAGCCAATGACGGGAAAGGCGCCTCTAGAATTCATGTCCACTAAGTCTGTGGCCATGGCCGACAGAACAACCTGCATATCCACAGGCATATTGATGCTTTGCAGCCAGATCAGATTGGTTGCAGTGGTCTGGGTTACCACTAAAAATGTGGCGATTATCAGGGATATCAAAAACGTCTGTATCTGTTTGATCATCTTGTGCTGCCATTGACGATAAAGTGAATGTGGATCATTGCCAGTTTACGCTGTTATTTCAACCTATAAATAATCTTTAATCATCTCGCCATTGCCCTGTTGCCCTTAAATAATCGACGAGGCCGCTCACTGCGGTCATGCTAGCGAGCGAATGGGAGACATTGTTGGGCGCCAACGTCAGCCACATTAAATTACCTGAGGGTGCGGGGTTTGGCGTGGTGCCTGATGGAGGGGTATTTACTAACGAAGTGGCCAGTTATTAACTGGCTAATTATAAAATAATAAACTGGACCTCCCTTCAAGAGCCTACTCCAAAGGCTGATTATGCGATATCATTAATTTAAAGAGTTTTTCAGACAATATTTAAGACAGTTTCACTTTTTAATACTCATTTATAATGAACCGGGGGAATTAAATTGCGTCAATCTTCAGCCATACTTTACGATAAAGATGAGTGTCCGTTCTGCTGGAAAGTCAGGTTAGCCCTAGCGATAAAAGCGCTGGAAGTAGAGCACATTACGATTGATACCGAGAATAAGCCTGCCGACTTTTTGGCATTGTCACCCAATGGTAAAGTACCCCTGCTAACGAGTAATGGAGAGTTAATCTCTGAATCTTCCGTTATCATCGAAACCTTAGAATGTTGGCAACCCAAGCCAACACTCCTGGGTATGAGCCCTCAAGAGCGAGAGCGCATAGCAACACTAAACCACTACTCGGACACAGTTATTGGTCCTGCGATACGCGATGCCATATTTACTCAGAGAGGCCGCCCCAGCTCGCAGTGGGATATGGACGCTATTGAACAAAGTAAACGAAAATGGAGAGACTGCCTTGCATGGTTGAATAACCATTTTGAACCGAGTGACTCTTTGCACCCAGTTTTTTTCAGCAGCTTTAGCCTCGCTGAATGTGCGTTGTTACCTAGATTCGCACTCGCTAGTGCCTATGGTTTACACCAAAGCAGAGAGTTCCCAGAGCTGCACAGGTGGTTCGACTATCACCGACAAAACCCCTATTTTGTCACGACTGCCCCAGCAATTTTTTCCGATTAAAAAAACAATACATCTCAAGACGTAGGTTGCTTTAGCGAACTGGCTGCGACCATCGATTTCAGTAATCTGATATTTTTTTTATAAAAAAATTAAGTACTACTCATTCTTGGATTTTTGTAGGCCCTAAGTACAGGGAGCCTCACTGAGCAGTCATTTTTTTCATCCGATAAGCAAAAGCGGGACGACTTAGGCCAACTAATCTCGCCGCTTTAGAGATATTGCCCTGGGTTTTTTGCAGCGCCGAGTTTAACATCGTTTTTTCAAACTTCTCTAGCTCAAAGCCCGAGGAAAGAAGAGAATCGACTAACTCATTAGCGTCAACCCCCTCTGGGAATATCTGATTTTGCAGTTTGCCTGCAGGGTCTAGCACCTTAGCTTCTGAAGGTCGTAGAGCACTTTCTGGGAACATGGACTCCACACTAATAACGCCATTGATATCGGCCAAAATGACAGCCCGCTCAACCACATTTTCAAGCTCTCGAATATTGCCCGGCCACCTATAACTACATAACATTTCCATACCAAGATCAGAAATTCCGAGTACATTTTTGTTGTAGAGAGCTCGGTATTTCTCTAAAAAATGCGTAACAAAGAGAGGGATATCTTCTTTTCGCTCACGCAGCGGTGGAATATTGATAGGATAAGCACTTAAGCGGTAGTAAAGGTCAGCGCGAAATCGTCCCTGCTCCACGGCAACACTTAAATCCTCATTGGTAGCGGCGACGACGCGGACATCAATCTTACGGACCTTGTTGTCTCCCACTCGTTCAAACTCGCTCTCTTGCAACACACGCAATAACGTTGCCTGCGCGCGAGGCGTAAGCTCAATTACCTCATCGAGCATGATAGTACCCTTGTCGGCGCGCTCAAAGCGCCCCATACGCGACTGATTGGCACCCGTATAGGCACCCTTTTCCACGCCGAAAAGTTCAGACTCTATCAAGTCGGGGGGTATTGCTGCGCAGTTCACTGCGATAAAAGGTTTATCGGCACGATCGCTGGTGATATGTACTGCACGCGCCAGCACCTCTTTGCCGACTCCAGTTTCTCCCAACAGCAATACAGATACTTTACTGTCTGAGGCTTTAGTCACCATTTCCAGTGCGTGTTTAAAAGGTTTTGATGAGCCAACAATGTTAGGTAGTTTATCTCCCTCATTGAGGGATTCTTTGAGCGCCTCCACTGTCGTCTGCAATTTGCTTAATTCTTCGAGTAAAGGGTCGGATTGGTAGTAACGCTTGAGCTGTTCATAATTGTCCCATTCTTCTGCAGGCTTGCCTACAGCGAAGCAGCGCTCACCACCACAACTACGGCACTCCAACTCCTGAAAAAATATCTCTCGCTGCAACAGCGACGAACTGTAACCACTGGCGTAACCCGTTAGATTCCAACAGCCAGGCTCATCCATCGGCCCCATTTCGTTGGCGCAGATCTCCACCTCATAGGAGTTGAACCAGACTACTTCGCAGATGAATTCACCGCCTTTCTCGCTGACAACCAGGCGTTGTAATTCCGGCAGCACCATACCGCGCAGGGCATGCAATTCCGGACCCAAATTAAAGCGATCTTTGATCGACATTTCCGCACCACTGCTGCGCGCCAATTCACCGTCGAGTATCCCTAGCTGATAACCCAGGCGCAGAAAAAACGACTTGCAGCGTTCTTTCCCAATCGTGTCGAAGACTTCCTTGCGGAACTTGCCCAGAGCAGCTTGCGAGAACAATATGACTCGCTGCTCATTGAGCCAGACTTTGCCCTCCTCACTGGAAAAAGCAATGTGCGGAGTCACTTGGCTTACATCTAATTTAGGTGGATCACTGTCCATACTAAACCTGCGTTATTGGTAGTACATCGATCTGCATTTGTATTTTTTCATCCAGTCTAGAGGCTTGCGCATACAACGTCCACCATCTGTTGAATTGAATTACCAATAGCAAAAAAAACGCCGGCCCATGGCCGGCGTAAAGTATCAAACAAAATATGTTAAGTAATTACCGCCCAGTTGCACGCATATTCTGTGGCGTAAAGAGCGATGTTGGCGTCAGACTTGGATCCACTTGCCCCTTAAACTGGCCAGTAGTGCAGTGGTTGGCCTGTATATCCACCATTGCAAAGGCGTCATCAATAGAGACTCCTGAACCTTTGTTTTTTGGCAAGTGATGGTCTGGATGAGCCTGGCCAATAATCCATTTTTTCCACAGGTTGCCAGCACGGTCATAAATATTAGTCCGCGGAATGGTGAAAGTCTGTGCGTCCATATAGAAGACACGCTTGCTCATAGGGTGATTGCTATCCAATGGGACTGCCTCCACCACATAGGCCTTACGCAACTGCCATTCGACATCAGGGTAGCATCCACCCTTGCCAGAGAACGCTGCTACTTGGAAGCCGTCACTGTCATTATGGGTCTCTGTATCAAGCTCCATATCGTTATGATTGTAAAAAGGTAGCAGGACATTCTTAGTTTCAATAAAGTTCCACTTCATATCCGAGACACGACCGTTATAACCCTCAAAATCCTCAATCATAATATCTGATCCTAGGAATGCATCGGTCACCTGCCCAGTCGCGAGACGACGCACACGACGCTGGAAGCCTAGGTAAAGCCAAGCGTTATCACGTTTAAGATCATCAGCGTTACGCTGGATAAGCAACTGAGTGTTTTTTACATCATAGGGAGCTAACACTTGAAGATAAATTGAGCGAAAGAGGTTTGAAGGGTTAGGCTCAATATTTGGTAGCGGCTCCTGGTTGACTCGTCCTTGGTAATTCAAAAAGTGAAAATTAAACTTTAGGGTTCGCTCTACCGCACCGCTCTCCATGTTGCGGTACTTCCAATAGAACGGATAGATCGCCGCATTGTCGCCCCAGTTGTAGCCATACTTATAGTTCCAAGCTAGCTTTTCGCCGGCGCGCGGATCGTCTTGTGCCGGCTCGTTAACAAATGGCCTGCCAGCAACCCAACCATTAATTTCGCCGACTTGTTCACCCAATTTCACATTACCAGTATTTTCACGAGTCGCTTTCACATAGTTGGGGTGCAAATCGAATGAGGTGGTTTTGCCCACTTTGATCTGCACATCTCCAGCTGCAATAGCCGCCGCCATTTCCGAGTCAATGACACCTGGAAATTGGCCTATGTTGTCTGCAGTCAAAGTCATACCGGGGGTCAACCCAGGATAATTCGGCGTGCTCTCGTTATACGGGTAAAAAGAGTCATCAACCGGACTCGCTGATACTGACATGGCTGGCAGCAACGCAGCGGCAATCGTCATTTTTATTAGTGTCTTATAGTTCATAGTTTTCTCCTTGACCCACCACACAGATATGGATAGCGGGTATCAATTAGCAATTTATCAGCGTCCCTGCTGCTTCATCCTTCACAATGTTTTTGCTAAACCGTCAATTTAGAAACGGTAACGAATAGCAATTTGGATCTCGTCTTCTTTTTCTGCCATGCCCAATGGGCCAGAACGAAAGCGTCCGAGCGGTTCGAAACCAGTCAGGCCTGCTGAGCCTGAGGTTAAACCATCGGCACCATGCTCTGGCAAAGCGGGGATAGACGTGGTGAACGGTCCAAAGGGATTACATAAGCGACAGTCGTCAAACTTATGGTCGCTACCACCGGTTTTGTAATTGCCGGTCAACACTAGCTGCCAATTATCACTAATTAACCAATCGATAGAGGGCGATATCACTGTCGCGCCAGCGCGGAAGTCATGCGCCATAATCACCTGAGGGCTTAACCGATCATTCATCCACCAACCTTTGACCAATAGCGTAGCAATGTGATTCTTCTCCCAATCAGGCATACCTACTTTGCCCAAAGTCGCTTGACCTAGTTCATGGTCGAGTAAATGCTGACCAAAGATTTGACCTGAAATCAAGAAGGCACGATCTTTATTGATCGAGCGGATAAAGAAATTTTTGTCTGCACCAACGACAAAGCGCACCACATCCGACTCCGAGTAGAGTTCAGGGCGCAGGGTATTGGCAAACTCTTCACCCTGAGTGCCCGCTATCTCTACACGAAATACAGTATCAATAGCCTGCGAATAGTAATCCACCGAAGCGCCAACTAAATTTACTCGGGGAAAAGCCACATCGAAAGCAATTAGATGGTCATAAGTCTGTGCAGCTCCGCCGGTAAATGGATTAACCACTTCAACATTGCCAGCACGCAGTGAAGGCAGCTGCGAGCGATAGGTTAAGGCATTGACAGACCAACCAAAATCACCGCTCACACCCTCAACCTTAAAACCTAACTGAGTATTCGAGAGTTTCCATGAGGGCAGGTCGACATTCCGAATACCAATGGTCTGCGGTCCAAAGTTGGTAGCCAAAAGTCCTAGACTCGGGTCTGCTGGGTCAAATGGCGCAAAGTTGGCAACAGTGCCACCGTTATCCCACAAATTCTTCATACCACGGAAGAAACATCCAGCATCCAAAATCACATTGGGGGTACCGCACTGCCCAAGATTGTTGGGACGGAATTTATCGAAGTTCCATACCACCTGCATGTTCAAGTCATCGAACGAGCCGGTGGCGCCAAAGCGAAAGTCAGCCTTGAGCATCCACATCGGAATGCGAATATCTTCCAACTCGTCGTAGATGTTGTTACGCGAGTAATCTACAGGATTAATCACATCAAGAACGCGGAACAGATCCGTACGACCCCAGATCACCTGCTGCTTACCGAGACGGAAGTTAATTTCATTATCACCACTTCCCAATAACGTGGCATCGACATAGAGTTCACGCAGCCAGTCGGCGCGATCGCTAAATATCTCCGGTGATGCTAACTCTTTTTTGTCGGCATCCATGTAGTCATTGATACAGCCGCGACTGTCGGTATCACAAGGACGCACTGGCACACCGAAGGCAACGCCATCGGCGTGGTTGCGGAGATGATCACCCAGGGTAATCATGCCGACATTCGGGTTATCAGGGTAGCTATCCACAAATGTATTGCCCGCCAGCATGCCTGTAGGACCAGAAAATGTTCCCGCAGGCGCCCCCGTAATCTCCTCCACTCTTGGTCCTAGAATGTTAATTGCGGCGAAGTTGCCCACATTCAGGCCACCAGCAGGACCAAGGCCACTGCCGTTAACCGGCACGATCGTAGGTGCGCCAATATTGGCCAATCCGTAGGAGTTGAGAAACGCTGCGCCACCGGCCTTATCGCCATATTCATCGTCATTCAAATCGTACACGGCGTCGTAGCTAATCCGCATAATACCGTTGACGCTGACATTGCTAAATGGGCCAACGTCGCCAACAAACTTTAGTCCCTCCAGCTGGAAGCCACTGCGCGCTTTGGAAATACCGATATCTTTGCGGTGGTGAACCACCTCTTCGCCAAAACCGGACCATTCGACGTCCCTACTAAAAGCACTTTCAACCACTGCAGCGCTAGAAATTCCAGCAACCGTAAGGCAGAAGGTCAGACGTTTCATAGAGCTTTTTATATTCATAGTGTTGCTCCTTTATTATTTAATTATTTACTGAGGGATGATTAGTATTTCTAACCACAATTACTGATAATCCTCAGACAGGGTTTGTGAGCGATCCCGGCGAATGGTTTCATCGGCATCAACAGACAATTGGGTTATGAACTTAGGTTTAAAAATAAGCACCCAAGACGGGACAAGCCAAAGAGCGGCTATGCCATTGAGTACCACCATGACACTGAGCAGCAGCGCCGCGTCAGCTTGGAAGCGTAAATCGGAGAGAAAGATCCACATAATAATTCCAGCGATTAACGTTAATGCGGTGAAGCTAACCGCGAGGCCGGTCGTGCGCAACGCTACACGCACTGACTCACGCAAGTCGCCAAGACGCGCCATCTCCTCGCGGATACGGTCCATCATATAAATGGAATAATCGATACCGACACCTACGCCGACCGCAATAATCGGCACCGTATTGATATTGATGCCGACCTCTGCCAAGCCCATGTAGGCATAGGTAAGCGTGGTGGCGAAAAACATTGCCACGAACATCATGAAACCCGCCTGAAGCGAGCTGTAGAAAATCATTACAAAAGCGAAGATCAGCAAAAATACCAGCGGCAACACAACCTTGTTGGTATCGAAGGCCGCTTCGTTCATTGCAGCGGTAACACCGATGGTGCCGCCGGCAAGGCGAATGGTTAGGCCATCAATCTTGCCTTCATTCTCTACGATCCACTGCTTCGCCGTGTGGATAGCACGACGGATAGTCTCACCCTGGTGGTCTTTGTAAAAGAAGACTAGGTTAGCCACGCGCTCCGAAGGATCGACAAACTCTTTCAACGCGCCGGGAATTGGACTAGAGGCCATGTAGGCAAACATCAAACCACCCACATAAAACTCATCTTTAGGTATCTGCTGCCATCGCGGATCATTATTGTGCAGTAACCGATTCACCTGTTTTATCAGGTCGGGCATCCCCTTGGCACCGCCCACATCTGGATCGAGCAACATATGGCGCTCTAGATCCTCTAGCGCTCTCAGCACCTCGGGTTTTTTCATCCCTCCCTCATCGCGATGCTCGGCGACGAGATAAAGTTCTTCTGACCCCGGGAAACTATCGTTGATCGCTTTAGACGAAATATTATAGTCATGGTCCTGATAGAGAATGGGTGATCCCGGCTCCGATTCACCAATGGTCACATGAGAGGCCACATAACCACCACCGACAGTAAGAACCAGCCCGACCATCAAAATTAACGCTGGATTAGCGGTAACAATGTCGCTGACGGAATCGGCGACATGACGCAACACATTTTGTTTTAGCTGCGTCTTGGAGGGTTTAGGCAGCACAGACAGCAGCAAGGGGACGGCTAACAGCACGGTAATAATGATACTGAGTGCCCAAAGCGATGCGTAGTGGGCCAATTTGGTATTCAGCGGAATAGAGCCAATTGCAATCAGCAATAGCCCTACCGCGTCTGAGACCACTCCCAGTGAGCCTGGGCGGAACAAGTTTTCAAAAGTGCGCCGCGCAGCGACATGAGAATCTCTCGCTCCTCCCAGCTCTGCATAATAACGTTCGACCAGTTGAACACCGTGCGACATTGCCCTCGCCGAAATTAAAAAGGGAATAACCAGACCCAGCGGATCGAGGTTGTAACCAAACAGCGAAATTATCCCAATGCCCCAGATAGTAGACACCAACACCCCAGCCAACGGCACCAACACGCCATACCATGAACGAAAATGAAAGATCAGCAGCGCGACCATAATGAGCGCAGTAAAGACCAATATCTGAAAAATTTGGTCTTTGTAGTGGTAGGCCCAGCCAACCAGAACCGGCTGACCAGTGGCATAGATATTGACCCCTTCGCGAGCGTAATCTGCACGCAACTGCTGCAGCTGCACAAAGGTCTTTTCATAATCGAGCGCTCCCTCATTGAGCTGCGCCTTAATTAACGCAGTCTTCATATCGGAAGAGATTAAAGGACCATAGACCTGTGGATTAGCGACAACTGCTTTGCTCAGTTCAGCCAAGGCCTCCTCACTCATTGGCGGGTCTTGGGGCTTGTAGTAAGGATCCGAGACGATATTGCCCATTTCAGTGAGCCACACCTTTCGGGTAGTGCGGTGAGTAAAACTGGAGACTAGGTTATGGTTAACGCCAGGTAGACTATCCACTGCCTGTGTCACCCGGTGTATCAGATCTAGTGTCTCATTGGAAAATATGTTGCCCTCTTTTACTTCAACAGCCACCAAAATCACATTGGCTCCGCCAAAGTTATCTTTAATTTCATTGTGAAGCTCGATATAGGGATGTTCTTGCGGCAGCAAGTCAGCAAAATCTGAGTACATCTTCAAACCAGGTATCTGCCATGCAAAAAATACGGTTGCAGCAAAAATCGCCATCAACACTAATTTAGGCTTGGCAAACAAGCTTATTTCCAGGCGATGAAAAAAATTGGATATCACAGACATTTATCGTTTTTCCTTATCCATAGAGTACTTAGAATGAAGTCTGAAGCGACAGGGGCAGCAATACACCCCAACCACCGACGATGAGCGCTCGCTGGTGATCTAGAGCAACCCCAGCCCGAAAATAGGTAGGGATATCAGGGGTTTCAACTTTCAGCCAAGTCTCAGACGACCATTGCAAGACAACACCCTGATCACCCGTGGCAATAAGCTGGTCACCCACCATCAAGAAGTTGTAGATCGGAGATTCTGTGGGGGTATCAGTTCGCTCCCAGCTCTCTCCGCCGTTGCTGGATCGCATAATCACGCCTTGCAAACCTCCCACCCAACCACTTCCCGCGGAATCAAAGTAAACTGCCAGGGGGTAAAACTCATCGCCGATCGGATCAACAACAGTCCACGTCTCGCCACCATCCTCAGTGTTAGCCAGCAAGCCAAACTCGCCGGCCACATAGCCCTCCTCGGCATTAGAGAAGGTGATGGCGGTTAACATTGCATCTTCACCCAAACTGGTAACAGTCCACTCTTGTTCGGCAGCAACGCTGTGGAGCAGAGTCGAGAAACTACCCACCACCCATAACTCGTTATTCTGGGTACATTCAATATCTTGGACATCTTCTTCTGTGGGCAAGGGATAAGTTTGCCAAGAATCGCCCTGATCGCGGGAATGCCAGACATCCGCCTGGTAGGATAAAGCCACCAGTGAACCATCACCGCACACAGCGCTACTGATAAAGTCAGGGTGGTCATCAGCAACACCAAGCTGGTCACGTTGCCATAACTCACCCTCTGCGGGCCGTCTCAACAGCAGGCCATCATTACCCAGCATGATCAAAGTCTCGCCCACCTGCTCCAAAACCATAAGTTGGTCGGTACGACGGATAGGCTGGTTGAGAGTCTGCTCAACGCCCGAGAGATTTAAGCGCGCCTCGCAGGCGCAAAGGAGGCCAGCCATGGCGAGAAACGCTACATTAGAGTAACGTCGTTTCTGGCCCGACTTCCTGTGCAGGCCCTTCGGTTTTGGCTGACCAGCAGTATGGTCTTGAGTATCAGATACACTGATTATGAATGGAACACCGTTCACTAAAACTCCCCCACTTGGTTAATCTTGCTCAATAGCCTGCGATCTTCTGACCAGCTGTTATCTCAACTCGTCGACCGTCATATTTAAACGTGGCGCTTTTTTACAGAGCATGTAGTAGAAGCTTTGCAAAATCCGTGCCTACAATCTCAATCTAGAAAAATACTATCCATAACCGATTGTTTTTTATTAGGTTTTATGTGGCAATGTCATTACTGTGCAGAGTTTTAAGGATCTTTCGTAAATTATCGCGCGGCGAATAAATTTACCATTTGATAAACCCCAGGTTAATCTATCCCATCGTTTACCCCCTTTCGTATCTCACAACCAAGGTTTGACCAAGTCTTACAAATGCATCAAATAACAAGATGTATTTGATTCAAAAAATAACGAGCTTTTCGCCTCACCGAATGACTTTAGTCATTATAAACAGGGACATAAGCACAGGAGATATCAGCAAGCTAGTGTGAAAAAAGTCCCTAGAACGTCAGCACCAACCTCGAGATCGACGGGCGCTAGAGCCATCTTTTTTTAATCAAATCATCAAGAACATTAGCGAAGAAAGCCATATTTGATCAATTGATGTAAGAAAGGGTTCGCTACCTCCACCCCTAGCCAATCCCGCTCGTGGAAGCAGAGCTCCACCCATTAAAAAAGCTTTTAAAATCAAGGGGATGGCCAAATGAATAAGTTTTGGCACAGTGTTTGCTTTATTCTCTATAAAGGACATCTAAAAGTCCAACTCACTAAAGTGATAGAGGGGAGCTCATGCAAAGTTTTGAGGTGGGAGATAAAAAAAAGTACGTACGTATTCGCAACATTATTCGGGATCAGTTTGTGGAATTTGATTTCGCTATTGATGACCCTGGCCTTTATGTTGAGCTGATACTGACGAAAGTTGCATTTGATGAATTCTGCATCGCTAACCGAGTGATCGAGATGACTCCTGAGCAGTGTCAGCTGGTTGATGAAGACGCTGAAAAATGGCGCTACGGAACCGACACCCTCGCAGCCAAACACAATAGATGAATTAACGATTAGCCATGGCCTCGACGCGCTACTGGCTGCTAAAGCAACCACTATATTAAGAACGGGTACGCAATGACTATTGAAATAAAAACTTCGACGTTGAAGCCTATTAGAAACACCTATGCACACATCGAACGCCGATTCGGTGACAAGCCTGCAACGCGATACCAAGAGGCCACTTACGACGTGCATTCAACGCACAACTTCCACTATAAGCCGTTATGGGATCAAGATCGTGAAATCAATGATCCATCTAGAACTGCAGTGGTTATGCGTGATTGGTATGACCTCAAAGACCCTCGACAATTTTACTATGGCCCCTACGTTCAGAACCGCTCAAAGATGCAAGAGAATGCTGAAAACAACTTCAAGTTTTTTGAGAAACGTGGACTTGGAGAGAGCCTTGACAGTAGTTTGCGAGAAAAGATTATCGAACTAGTTATCCCCATGCGCCATGCCGAGGTGGCTGCCAACTTGAACAATATGTATGGCACGGCACATGGTACAGGAACTGCGGTGACGCAGGCGCTCATTTATGAGGCAATGGATCGATTTGGTAACGCACAATACTTCTCAAAAATAGGACTGGCCCTCGACGGTAATACAGGTGATTCACTAGCTACGGCTAAAGAGCACTGGATGAGTAATCCTGCCTGGCAGGGAGTGAGAGCCTACTGTGAAAAAACGCTAACGATAAAGGACTGGTTTGAGGCCTTTATTGCGCAAGACATAGTCTTAGATACGTTAATCAACGACCTTTACTACCGTCAATTCGATGAATGGCTTACCCAAAATAATGGCCGCGACTTACTCTTGCTAATGGAGTTCATGCAGGATCGTGCCAAGGATTCGCAGCGCTGGTCAGACTCAGTTCTCAAAGTGGTAGTCTCAGAGAGTGAGCACAACGCCAATCAGGTTCTGGCGTGGATCAGTACCTGGCGTATTCGCGCTCAAGAAGCGCTTGAACCGCTTGCCAGTGCTTTGCTTGGCGATAAAGCCCTAGCCGACGCCTTTGCTGTGCTCGAGAAACGTCTGACCAAAGTCGGTCTGAACTGCTAGTTATTGGATTAACGGAGATTACCTATGTCACGAGTACAAATTGCTTTTCAGGATAACGACGAGTCGCGCTATATCGTTGCCGCGATCAAGCAAGACAACGCGACCGCAGTGGTGCATTACGAGCCAGCAATGATCCGAGTAGAGAACGAAGGGTCGCTGATCATCAAACGTGACACCGTTTCAGAACAGATAGGAATGGAGTGGGATGTGCAGGCACTGCACATCAACCTGATAACGCTCACCGGTCATATTGACGAAGACGATGACTATTTCAAGATCATGTGGAATAACTAATTGAGATTAAAGTAACCAAAGGAACTAGATAATGTCACCTAAAAAACTTAATTTGAAAGACAAATATAAATTACTCACACGCGATCTAGACTGGGAATTCTCTTATGAAGATCGAAAAGAGGCGTTTCCTTACGAAGAGTTTGAAGGGATAAAAATCACTGACTGGGATAAATGGGAAGACCCTTTCCGTTTAACAATGGAGTCTTACTGGAAGTATCAGGCAGAAAAAGAAAAGAAACTCTACGCCATATACGATGCGTTTGCTCAGAACAATGGCCAAACCAATGTCACTGATGCACGTTACGTCAATGCCCTCAAACTATTTTTGACTGGCGTCAGTCCAGGTGAGCATGCCGCGCACCTAGGCTTTGCCTTCACTGGCCGTCAGATGGGCGGCATTGGCGCGCGCGTTGCAGCACAGATGCAGTCGATTGATGAACTGCGTCATATACAGACTCAAATTCACGCGATGAGCCACTACAACAAATTCTTCGATGGCTTCGATGAGTTTAACCACATGCACGATCGTCTTTGGTACTTATCAGTCCCTAAATCCTTTTTTGAAGACGCGCGCACCGCTGGCCCATTTGAATTTATGATCGCCATCGGCTTCTCATTTGAATATGTTCTAACCAATCTGCTTTTTGTTCCATTTATGTCTGGAGCAGCATATAACGGTGATATGGCCACAGTGACCTTTGGATTCTCTGCTCAATCGGATGAGGCTCGGCATATGACGCTAGGGCTTGAGATTATTAAATTTCTTCTCGAGCAGCATGAAGATAATTTGCCCATCGTTCAGAAGTGGCTCGATAAGTGGTTGTGGCGTGGCTATCGCCTACTGACATTGGTGGCGATGATGATGGATTACATGCTGCCGCAGAAGGTCATGTCTTGGCAAGAAGCCTGGGAGCTCTACTTCGAAGATGCTGCCGGTGCTCTGTTCAAAGACCTGGAGCGCTACGGCATCAAAATGCCCGACTACACCGATACTATCAAGCAAGAAAAAGAACACCTCAGTCATCAGGCATGGTGGATTTTCTATCAGTACACTCATGCTGCTGCATTCCACACCTGGACACCCTCTGCAGAAGAGATGGATTGGCTCAGCGAAAAGTATCCAGACACGTTCGATAAGTACTACCGACCGCGCTGGGAGCTGGCTGCAGAAATGGAAGCTAAAGGAGAGCGTTTCTATACCACCGGGCTTCCCCAACTTTGCCAGACTTGTCAAATACCCATGGCATTCACGGAAATGAGCGATCCCACTCAAGTGAGTTATCGCGAGAGCATTTACAACGATGAGCGCTTCCACTTCTGCTCAGATCCATGCAAGAGCATCTTTGACAATGAGCCTGAAAAGTATGTCAACGCCTGGCTGCCCGTCCATCAAATTCTTCAAGGAAACTGCGGTGGTGGTGGACTAGACAAAGTCATGGAGTACTACCACTTAGATGATGGTGTTGCCAACTTAGACTTTGAAGGTTCGCCAGATGCAGAACGCTGGAAGGATTGGAAAGGTGTGGCGTAAGCACTAATTAGACCGGGGTGTCGATTAGGCGCCCCAATACTTGAGTATATTTTATGACAATAAGAGCATTACGTGACGACTATCACGGTGAATTTAAAGACTCTCTTGAGAAATTTGGCGGCCTCCAATTGCTCTATTTAGGCTGGGATAAACATCAAATGTTTTGCTCCTCTCGAGCATTTCCGCTACCGCCGGAGATGCGCTTTCAGGAGTTACTCGACAATGTAATGCCCGAGGCTTTTGGACAGCATCCAGAGTTTACTCAAATTAACTGGAATAAAGCCCAGTGGATACTCGACAACAGTGCATTCCAACCTGATCACAGCAAAACCCTGACTGAGATGGGTATTGGTCACAAGTCTTTGTTGAGACTCGTCACACCAGAATTAACTGGCTATAAAGGCGCAGGTATCTAAGGAATCATCATGAGTTATCAAGTCACCATTGAACCGACTGGCGATATTATTGAAGTGGAAGAGGGTCAGACAATTCTCAATGCCGCTCTTCGTCAGGGTGTCTGGCTTCCTTTCGCCTGTGGACATGGCACCTGTGCTACCTGTAAGTGCCAGCTCGTTGAAGGCGAAGCAGACCAAGGAGAGGCGTCACCTTTCGCACTCTTAGATACAGAACGCGACGACGGCAAGATCCTTGCCTGCTGTGCTATACCTGAATCGGACCTAGTGATCGAAGCAGAAATTGATGTCGACCCAGACTTTGCCGGTCATCTGGTTGAAGATTACACCGCAACTGTCAGCGCGATCGAAACCCTTTCGCCGACTATCAAAGGGCTAACTCTCGCCTTAGATCGAGACATGACTTTTCAGGCGGGGCAGTACATTAATTTGCAACTACCAGGTATCGAGGGAACCCGAGCATTTTCTATAGCCAACGCTCCTAGTAATCCAGGGCAGATCGAACTGCATATTCGCGAGATTCCCGATGGCGCGGCGACAGGCTATATCCACCACAAACTTAAGGTAGGCGATAACATCGAGTTTTCTGGGCCCTATGGGCAATTCTTTGTTCGCAAGTCAGACCCTAAAGACGTGTTGTTTATTGCTGGAGGTTCAGGTCTGTCATCACCAGAGTCCATGATTCTAGACTTGTTAGAGAGCGGTGACGAACGCCAGATCACTTTATTTCAAGGCGCGCGCAACGGTTCTGAGTTATACCACCGCGAGCGCTTCGAGCAGCTCACTGAGCACCACAGTAACTTTACCTATGTACCAGCACTAAACGAGCCCACCGAAGAGGAAAACTGGCAAGGGTTCATCGGTTTCGTGCATGAAGCCGCAGCGGCGCATTTTCAAGGTAAGTTTGCTGATCACAAAGCCTACCTGTGCGGGCCACCTCTAATGATTGATGCGGCTATCAACGCGCTGATGCAAGGAAGACTGTTCGAGAAAGATATTCACATGGAAAAGTTTGTCACCGCGGCTGATGGTGCAAAAGAAGTACAGCGCAGTGCCTTGTTCAAGCGGATATAGGCCATGAGTTCTGCCGTACATACCATCAGCCTCAGCAACCGTGACAGCCAGTTTCACTGTAACGAGCAGCAATCATTGCTTCATGGTGTGGAAAGCCAGCGGATTAAAGCAGTGCAAATAGGGTGTCGTGGTGGCGGTTGTGGTGTTTGCAAAGTACGCGTGCTCAGCGGCGACTACAGCAGCAAGAAAATGAGCAGAAAGCATGTGTCAGCTGATGAGTTGAATCAGGGTCTCGGGTTGTCATGTCGAATCTTCCCACTCAGCGACATGGTCATTGAAGCGCTGGATTAATCAGATAATTAAAATGATTTAACCAAGAGAGGATTATAAAAATGAAAAAAGGTGTAATGCGCCCCGGACATATTCAAATTCGTGTACTCGACATGGATGCGGCTCTCGGCCACTATTGTGACCTCCTTGGCCTGATCGAGGTTGATCGTGACGACCAAGGCCGTGTCTATCTAAAGTGCTGGACCGAAGTCGACAAATTCTCCGTCGTTCTGCGTGAGACCGATGAAGCAGGAATGGATTTTACTGGCTACAAAGTAATTGACGAAAGCACCCTCGAAGCTCTCGAAAATGAACTCAATCAGAAAGGCTATCCCACCACCGAAATTCCTGCTGGCGAGCTCAATGGTTGCGGCCGTCGGGTCCGCTTTACAGCGCCGACAGGGCATTCCTTCGAGTTGTTTGCGACAAAAGAACAGCCCGGAAAATGGGGTATTAGCCCGCGCAATCCTGAGGCTTGGCCTCGCGGCCTGAAAGGCATGCGCCCTACTCGATTTGATCACTGCTTGCTCTATGGCGATGATCTGGAGGGCAATCTATCTCTATTCATCGATATACTCGGATTTGATCTCGCAGAGCAAGTTGTTGATCCAGAGGGCAATAAAGCCGCTATATTTTTGACCTGCTCAAGTAAGGCGCACGATGTCGCCTTTATCAAACACGACGAAAAAGATAAGTTCCACCATGCGTCTTTCTGGCTGGAAAATTGGCAAGATGTTTTGCGTGCCGCAGACCTTATATCAATGACCGATACGCCAATCGATATTGGACCCACTCGGCACGGGCTCACCCATGGCCAGACAATCTACTTCTTCGATCCATCGGGCAACCGCAATGAGGTCTTTTGTGGCGGTGACTATCACTACCCGGATCACCCAACTGTTACCTGGGACGCGGAAGAGCTTGGCAAAGCTATCTTCTATCATGATCGCGAGCTCAATCAACGCTTCTTAACAGTGCTTACCTAAATCCGACTGCTAAATATTTCATCCAGTTGTTGCCAGAAACACAGCTGGGTGGAATATCCGATCAAATTTAATTTAGTCAAAGAGTAAAAAATGGAATTCAAGCATTTTATCAATGGTCAATTCGTGGCATCGAGTAACGGCGCTACGTTCGAAAACCGTGCACCGGTTAACAACAGTTTGATCGGTATGGTCTGTGAGGCCTCTTCCGAGGATGTCGACGATGCGGTGATCGCCGCTAAAGCCGCTCTAAAAGGACCATGGGGGAAAATGACTCAAGCCCAGCGTACCGGGCTACTCAACAAAGTGGCGGCACGCATCAATGAGCGTTTCGAAGAGTTCCTCGCCGCTGAATGCCTTGATACAGGCAAACCACGTTCCATGGCATCACATATCGATATTCCCCGTGGCGCAGCCAACTTCACTGCGTTCTCTGAAACCCTAGTTAACCACCCTACAGAGTGCTTCAAACTCGACACCCCCGACGGCGCTGGAGCACTCAACTACGGTCACCGCACTCCCAAGGGTGTCGTCGCTGTGATTAGCCCTTGGAATCTACCACTGTTGCTGATGACTTTCAAAGTGGGCCCTGCCCTTGCCTGCGGTAATACGGTGGTGGTGAAACCGTCAGAAGAGACACCTGCCACTGCCACTCTATTGGGCGAAGTAATGAACGAGTGCGGTGTACCCCCCGGAGTTTACAATGTGGTGCACGGCTTTGGGCCCAATTCTGCAGGTGAGTTCTTAACCACTCACCCGCTTGTCAATGCCATCACGTTTACCGGTGAGACTCGTACCGGTGAAGTGATCATGCGCGCCGCGTCAGTGGGCTTGCGCAACATTTCCATGGAGTGCGGTGGCAAAAATCCCGCATTAGTTTTCGCCGACTGCGATCTCGACAAGGCCATTGAGGGAACCATGCGCTCCGCCTTTGTCAACTGCGGCCAAGTCTGTCTCGGCACAGAGCGCGTTTACGTCGAACGCCCCATTTATGACGAATTTGTCGCACGTTTAAAAGCCGGTGTAGAACAGCTTAAACTCGGCCGGCCAGAAGATCAGGAGGCCAACTTCGGCCCGCTGGTGAGCTTGGAACATCGCGACAAAGTACTCTCGTACTACAAACTCGCCGAAGAAGAAGGCGCCACTGTGATCATTGGCGGTGGAGTCCCAGATATGGGCCCAGAATTAAATGCCGGCGCCTGGATTGAACCGACAATCTGGACTGGTTTAGACGATAACGCCCGCGTAATCCGCGAAGAGATATTTGGTCCATGCTGCCATATTCGGCCCTTTGATAGTGAGGAAGAGGTGATCGAGTTGGCCAATGATACGGTTTACGGTCTCTGCGCCTCGGTGTGGACTGAAAATAGCGCCCGCGCCAGTCGCGTTCCCGAGGCGCTGGAGGTCGGACTAGTTTGGGTCAATAGCTGGTTCCTGCGAGATCTGCGCACCGCATTTGGTGGCGCAAAGCAATCGGGTATCGGCCGCGAAGGCGGCGTGCATGGTTTGGAGTTCTACTCCGAGTTGAAAAACGTCAGTATCAAACTCTAAGGATGCTTGAAGAAAATGCATAAGACCAGCAACCCCGAGATCGGCGACTCTATCCTGGCCAATGGTATCAACACCAACTACCACTCTATGGGCAGTGGTGACCCGGTGCTCCTAGTGCATGGCTCTGGACCGGGTGTCACTGCTTGGGCAAATTGGCGACTGGTGCTTCCTGAGCTAAGCAAAACAAGACGGGTGATCGCCCCCGACGTGCTCGGCTTTGGCTATACCGACCGACCGGAAGGTAACTGCTATTCGCTCGACGCATGGGTCGCACATTTGCTCGCCTTTATCGATGCCCTTGAACTGGAGAGTGTCGACATTGTCGGCAACAGCTTTGGCGGTGCTCTCGCATTGGCCTTCACCATCCGCCACCCCACCAGGGTGAAAAAAATGGTGTTGATGGGAGCTGCTGGTGTAGCGTTTCCAATTACCGAAGGATTAGATCGTGTATGGGGCTATACCCCATCGTTCGAGACCATGCGAGAACTGATGGATTTGTTTACCTACGACCGCAGTTTGGTCACCGACGAACTTGCACAGCTGCGCTATCAAGCCAGTATCCGCCCCGGTTTTCAGGCGTCATTTGAGGCAATGTTTCCGGCGCCAAGACAGCGCTGGGTTGACGCGCTGAGCAGCGCTGAGGTCGATATCAAAAAAATCAAACAGCCTGCTCTTGTGATACATGGCCGTGAAGATGAAGTTATTCCATTGCAGAGCAGCTTAACGCTAGCCAATTGGATAGACGATGCCCAACTCCATGTATTTGGTCGCTGCGGCCATTGGACTCAAATAGAGCACACTGATCGGTTCTGTAAGCTATTAGAGAATTTTTTCGCTGAAACAGCCTAACAAAACCCAATCCCCAATTTACTCGAGAGTCATACCCTATGGATAAACAACTCATTGAACAGCTAGGTAACGAACTCTACCAAGCAATGGTAAAACGAACAGTATTGAGTCCGCTTACCGAACGCTTCCCAGATATCACCATAGTCGATGCCTACCATATTTCGTTGCAGATGCTGGAGTGTCGTCTCTCCGCAGGCGAGAAAATCATCGGCAAGAAAATAGGCGCCACAAGTAAAGCCGTCCAAAACATGCTCGGGGTCTTTCAGCCCGATTTTGGCTACCTGACCGACAAAATGGTCTACAGCGACGAAATGCCAATCAGTCAGCTACTCATTCAGCCTAAAGCCGAGGGTGAAATTGCTTTTGTACTAAAGCGCGATCTGATCGGACCCGGCATCACCAATGCCGATGTACTAGCAGCGACCGAGGCCGTAATGCCCTGCTTTGAAGTAGTCGATTCGCGAATCGAAGACTGGAACATAAAGATCCAAGATACCGTGGCTGACAACGCCTCTTGTGGTTTGTTTGTGGTCAATGAAAAAGCGGCTGTCGATCCACGAAGTCTGGATCTTTCCACCTGCGGCATGGTGGTAGAGAAGAACGGAGCAACCTTGAGTGTCGGCGCCGGTGCCGCCGCGCTCGGTAGCCCGGTTAACTGTGTCGCTTGGCTGGCCAACACCCTGGGGCAATTCGGCATTCCCCTAAAAGCAGGGGAGCTGATCCTATCAGGTTCACTGGTACCACTCGAACCTGTAGTGGCCGGTGATGAAATGAATGTCAAAGTAGGCGGCATGGGTAACTGTCGCATTCGCTTTAGCTAATTGGAGAGTCAGGCAATGAGCAGAACTTTAAACCAAGCAACTATCGAAAAACTTGCCGAGCATCTCGAAAATGCCGAGCTGCAAGCCTATGAAGTAACCAAGATCACCGATGACTATCCCAACATGACCTTCACTGATGCCACCGATGTGCAATGGGAGATCCGCCGCAGAAAGATGTCGCGAGGCCACAAAATTGTCGGCATGAAAATGGGCCTCACCTCTTGGGCCAAAATGAAACAGATGGGTGTAGAAATGCCGTGCTACGGTTTTTTAGCTGACTACTTCAGCCTCCCTGATGGCGCCCAGGTTCCATTTGACGAACTAATTCATCCCAAGGTGGAAGCGGAAATCGCTTTTGTTACCAATAAAGAGTTGAGCGGTAAAAATCTTACTGTAGAGGAGGTCCTCGCCGCTACCGAGTTGGTGGTGCCCGCAGTTGAAATTATCGACTCACGCTACAAAGACTTTAAATTTGATCTGACCAGCGTTCAGGCTGACAACTCATCATCAACTCGCTTTGTCGTTGGTAGTCACGCCGCGAAACCGGAGGATTTTGACTGGAGCACACTGGGTGTGGTGATGCAAAAAAATGGCGAAATTATAGAACTTGGGGCCGGCGCTGCTGTACTCGACCACCCCGCTGCCAGTGTGGCCATGCTCGCCAGTATGCTCGCTGAGCGCAACGAAGTAATCCCCGCGGGAACCTTCATTATGACAGGCGGTATTACCGCCGCGGTGTTAGTGCAGAGGGGAGACTCTATTGTCGTGCGCTATCAGGGCTTGGGTACTGTCACCATGAAGTTCGTCTAATCAGGAGTTTATAAAATGAGTAAAAAGCTTAGAGCAGCAATTATTGGCCCCGGAAATATCGGCACCGATCTATTAATGAAGGCGATGCGCAGCAAGTGGATTGAACCTGTATGGATGGTCGGCATCGAAGAATCAGAGGGCATCCGTCGCGCTCGGGAATTTGGCATGAAAGTATCCACCACAGGTGTCGACGGTCTGGTGCCTTATATTATCGAAGATGATATCCGCATCGCATTTGACGCCACATCAGCCTATGTACATGCAGACAATTCAAAGAAAGTGAATGATCTGGGCGTCATCATGATCGATTTAACGCCTGCAGCCATCGGTCCTTTTTGCGTGCCTCCGGTCAACTTGCAGCAGCATGCGAGACAACTAGAGATGAATGTCAATATGGTCACCTGCGGGGGACAAGCTACCATCCCCATAGTAGCAGCGGTCTCGCAAGTGCAATCGGTCTCCTACGGTGAAATTGTCGCGACTGTTGCTTCCAAATCAATCGGTCCCGGCACACGCAAAAATATCGATGAATTTACGCGCACCACCGCCGCCGGTATCGAACAGGTAGGCGGCGCCCAAAAGGGTAAAGCAATTATTGTCGTCAACCCTGCTGAGCCACCTTTAATGATGCGCGACACCATTCACTGCCTCACTGAAACTGAACCAGATCAGGCTGCGATCATCGCTTCTGTTCACGCCATGGTAGAAAAAGTGCAGCAATACGTGCCTGGCTATCAACTGGTTAATGGCCCTATTTTTGACGGCAACCGCGTCACTATTTTTATGGAAGTTCAGGGACTTGGTGACTTCCTGCCCAAGTACGCGGGCAACCTAGACATCATGACCGCAGCGGGTCTGCGCACTGCCGAACTATTTGCAGAAGAAGCCGCCAGCGGCACCATTCAATTACCGGCACGTGGCTAACTGGGAGAGAAACAATGGATTTAACTGGAAAGAAAGTCACCCTGCACGATATGAGCCTGCGCGACGGCATGCACGCCAAGCAGCACCAAATTAGCCTCGATGAAATGGTCTCTATCGCCACAGCGCTTGATGAGGCTGGTATGCCATTAATTGAAGTGACTCACGGTGATGGACTTGGCGGCACCTCAGTCAACTATGGCTTCCCCGCGCACAGCGATGAAGAGTACTTCAGTGCGGTAATACCTAAAATGAAAAACGCCAAAATTTCAGCCTTATTACTGCCGGGCATTGGCACTATCGACCATTTGAAAATGGCAGTAGATCACGGCGTGTCGACTATTCGCGTGGCTACCCATTGCACTGAGGCTGACGTCTCAGAGCAGCACATCGGCATGGCCTCCAAAATGGGATTAGATACCGTTGGCTTCCTGATGATGGCGCACAAAGTCAGCGCGAGAGACCTTTTAACGCAAGCCAAACTGATGGAATCTTACGGTGCCAACTGCCTCTACTGCACCGACTCAGCAGGCTATATGTTGCCCGCCGAAGTGAACGAGAAGATCGGCTTGCTGCGCAGAGAGCTCAACCCAAAAACTGAACTCGGCTTTCACGGCCATCATAACTTGGGCATGGGTATCGCAAACTCCCTTGCCGCCATCGAAGCCGGTGCCAACCGCATCGACGGCTCAGTAGCAGGCTTAGGCGCTGGTGCCGGCAACACACCGCTTGAAGTGTTTGTCGCAGTGTTGCACCGCATGGGCGTTGAAGATGGCATTGACCTTTATAAAATTATGGATGTTGCTGAAGATCTGGTCACGCCGATGATGGACCAGATCATCCGTATTGACCGCGATGCACTTACCCTCGGCTATGCTGGTGTTTACAGTTCATTTTTGCTGTTTGCCCAACGCGCCGAGAAAAAATATGGCGTCTCGGCTCGCGACATTCTGGTTGAGTTAGGCAGGCGAGGCACAGTGGGTGGCCAAGAAGATATGATTGAAGATTTGGCGCTGACAATGGCCAAAGACCTTGGTCTATCACCCGAATGACTGTAATTGATAGCCAACTGGACAGCACCGCCTCACAAGGCGATGCTGTGGTTGAGAATGCTATAACAAACAACTATGTCACTGTCTCGGTAAGTCGCGACGTAGTCGCTGGGCGCGAAGCCGATTACGAAGCATGGATCTCTGGCATTACCACAGAATCCAGTCGTTTTGGCGGCCATCTCGGCGTCAATGTAATTAGACCAAGTCTCGGGTCGCGTCGATACACCATTTTTTATCGGTTCGATAATATGGACCACGCCAAGGCCTGGCAGCAGTCTTCACAACGCCAGATATGGATGGCAAAAATTGATGGCATGGTCGAGGGCGAGGCGAAATTTAAAACCGCGACTGGCCTTGAAGTGTGGTTTGAATTTCCCCAAGTCGCCAGCTCTAAGCAACCCGTCAAGTGGCGTATGAGTGTTGTCCTAATCGCGGTGGTGTATAACCTAATTATCGCACTCAACTACGTGCTAGCTCCTTGGATTGGCGATTGGGATATTCACAGCCGCACGGCCGTCATCGTCACTATGCAGGTGGTGCTGATGACCTACCTAGTTATGCCACGTGTAACTCATTATGTTAAAGGGTGGCTCTATGTCTAATCGCACTATCTCGGGTCGATGCAAATTGGCTGCCCTAATCGGGCTACTCATTAGCTCAACAGCCCTTACAGACGACAACCTTGATGCAGAATTTAATCCGCTACTGAGTCGCTACGACGCCAATAAACTCAGTGCGGGCACACAAATTGATAGCAGTAATATTGCAGACTACAGGAATTGGCTAGACGACTCGGTCGCTGACTTAATTGGCGACAATGCATTAACCCTAACCCTTGGTCCCTCGCTTGAAATACCGATACACCCGAACTACCGCAAAGCCAGCCAAGAAAATCTTGGCGGAACGGTGATTGGCGATGCACCGGGAGAACTTTTCGGCTATACCGGAGGTCGCCCATTCTTAAAATTAGAAGGCAGCGACCCACAAGCGGGATTAAAGGCAGCGTGGAATATGCGTTATAGCTACGCCCCCGACGAAACTGAGACAGAGCAGTTTAATTGGCACTATCGCGATATTCGCAAGGACAATATTGAGCGCACGTTAAAAATGTATGGCGCCATTTTGCGGTACAAATACCGCCACACTGATAAGCCAATACCAGCACTGGAAAATAATCCCTCCAACCTCTATACCGCACTCTATCTTCAGGTCAAAGCACCCCAGGATATTCGCAACACACAACTGCTGATACATCGCAACGAAGTGGATAGCGTCACCGAGCAGGCATGGATGTATATGAGTTCGCAGCGGCGTGTTCGACGTCTGGCCACGGGACAAAAAACTGATGCTTTTCTTGGCAGCGACATAATGATTGAAGATTTCCTTGGCTATAACGGCCGCATCATGGATATGGATTGGCAATACTTGGGCAGTGACGAACTGCTGCTGCCCATTTATGGTCACTCACAGCTCACCAACTGGCAGGAGCCCGCTGACGAAAGCGGTTTTCAGCTAATTGAATTCAGCGGCGCTGGCCACTGCTTTCCCAACGTTACCTGGCAGCTGCGAAAAGTGTACCGTCTTGAGGCCACGCCCCGAGACCCTGGCCACCCGCTCTCCAAACGACACTACATAATTGATGCAGCTACCTATGCACCGTTGCTCACTCGCATCTATGACAACGCCGGCAATCTTTGGAAACTCAGCATTGCAGCAGCTAGCTCATCAGCACTGCACCGTCCTGAGAGCCTAGCATGGCAGGGATTGATGACCGAGGCTGTCGGTATGATCGATCTGCAGGCTGAACATTGCACTACCCTGCAATTGAAAAGCCGTGTCGCACGAACACCGCTGCGCAACCGCCAATTCACCACTCAACATATGCGCAGCCAAGGTCGCTAATCGGCTAGATATCTGCTCGAACAAGGAATAATGATATGAACAATATTGATGTCAAAGTCTACTTTAACTTTCGCAGTCCATACTGCTATCTGGCCTCCAAAACCATGTGGTCAATAGTTGATGATTTCAATGTCAATATACTCTGGCGCCCAGTGGGCGGTTGGGATCTGCGCTCACCTCCGGAACGCGCCAAAAGCAAACTGCCGATTGCTCGCCAGGATATGAGTCGCTTCGCACGTCGACTAGGAATACCCGTGATACCACCACCAACCGAAACAGAGCCCACTGCGGCAGGCGCCGCCTCGCTCTATGCCCAAGAGCAAGGCGTGCTGCGAGAGTATATTGTAGAGACGATGCGCATAGAGTGGGCTGAGGGCCAGAACATCGGTGAAGAAACGGTCTTACGTGAAGTCGCCAACCGCATCAATCTAGATGCCGATATGGTCATCACTGCGTCAAAGAACCCTGCTTATATAAATACCCTCGCATCCAATGCCGCAGAGGCGGCTGCAGATGGCGCTATTGGCGTACCCTCCTTTATCATTGGAGAAGAAATCTTTTGGGGACAAGATCGTATTGATTTTGTATTAGAGAAACTTACTGAACTACGCGCTGCCAAGCGCTAATACAGGCAAACTAAGGTGGGGTGCCTTGATCGATCTCCAGATGGCAATAATCTGCGCCGTGATAAAGGCGATTAATAGGCCGACGAAGATCAAGCCAATGACGGGAAAGGCGCCTCTAAAATTCATGTCCACTAAGTCTGTGGCCATGGCCGACAGAACAACCTGCATATCCACGGGCATGCCGATGCTTTGCAGCCAGATCAGATTGGTTGCAGTGGTCTGGGTGACCAGTAAAAATGTGGCTATTAGCAGGGATATCAAAAAGGTCTGTATCTGTGCAATCATTATTTCCTGCCATTAACTAAGTAGGTACTGATCATCTAGATTTTTTTGAGGCTTATCAAGGCCTAAATAATACCATGGCGATTGGTGTTAACGATCAGCAAACAAATAGCTGAATTTCACCTGGAACGTACGGGGCTCCCTATAGGTCGCAACTAGGCCTGCTGAGGTGAGGGCATTGCCTGAATCTACCTTTACATTTTTGTCAGTGGCATTGTGAATGTAGGCGGCGAGCATCCAGTTTTTCGAATTCGGCTGATAGGTTAAGCTCAGATCAAACAGTGTGTAGGGTTTCTGAACCCCCAGATTACTGCCGCCATTGGGCAGGTTATCAAAAACACCTGAAGCTAATTGGTCGCGATTATAAATATCCAAAAAATATCTGTCTGAGGCTTTAATCATGATGCGGGGGGTTAAATGTCCTCTATCAAAAACAAAATTGTGACTGTAAGACAGAGTCATTTTCCAGTCTGGCACTCTGGGAGGGCTATTGCCAGATAGTACAACAGGGGCTTCTGGGGACGCTGATTGGCTAGAGACATAGGGGTTAAACAAATTGCCGAATAATGTATCCGGTATTTCAAATTGACCAAAATGCGCATCGGTAAAGGCCGCGGTTACTTGCAGCTGATCAACATCTGTTATTCCCCAATTGAGCTCTAATTCCAACCCTTGAATGGTTGCCGCAGAGGCGTTGCGTACCACAGTGCTACCCCCCGTGTCGGCGATACCATCAAAATTAATATCAAGGCGATCTTCATTGGAAAACTGCAAATCATTGTAGTTGGCGCGAAACAGAGCCCCATTAATACGCAGGCTGTCATCCAAGTATTGCGCCTTAAAACCCAGTTCAAAATTGGTGACAGTTTCTGGTGCGACATGGTTGCCTGCATCCTGAATATGGCCAGATTTAAAGCCTGTTGAAATCGTCGTAAAGTACATCAGATCTTCAGAGGGCCTGTAATCATAGCGAATAAGCCCGCTAACATTTTCCCAAGTAATCGCCAGATCATTGACCTGGCGAATCCAGCAGGCTTCATCGCCAATGCCCTCACTAGTGCCATTATCATGGTAGGTGCCAGCATTAATGGCCCGCTGTGTGGCGCGATCTGCATATATATCCTCTGGTAACGGCGCACCCGGGCCAATTGAGTCGGGTCCCGCATAAGAACCCAGCACTGAGGTCCGTCGGCAATTAATGGCTCTCCCACCACGATCAGATTTGCTGTCCTTGGTGTATCTAGCGCCGACGGTTACACCGCTAAACCGATTGAGATCATAGGTGGCCTGGGAAAACAGGCCCGTTGATTTGACTTGCCGGTCAGGCTGAATTGCATAGGAAACCGCGGCACCCTCAAAATCACTAATCCAGCTTGTGGCGCCCTCAGCATAGCGTCCGCCACCAGCGTTCTGTTGATCCACCGCAAAAACAATTTCATTCTCTTCACGGGAAAAAAAGGCACCCAGCAACCATCTAAGGCGCTGGGTATCGTCATTCATCAGCTGGAGTTCGTGGGAGGAAAATTCGAAATTAGAACTGTGGGTACGCTGCTGCTCAAAGCCGCTGCTCCTGCCGTTATCACTATCAACGATCTGCTGACGACGCATTTGCGACTGCCCATAGAGGTAGCGCACGGTGTAATCATTGGCCTTGTAATCAAGCTGGGTACGCAGCGCTGTATTGTCTAGGTCGAGAAAGGACGGGCTGTCGGAAACTACGCCTCGAATACCCTTAGCCATAAGGTCTGGCGCTAGTTGAGCAAGACCCGTGCCCTGATCCTGATAACGTTCAAAGCTGGTTAAGGCACTCAAATTGTCCGTTGGCTGCCACAGAGCGGACACTCTCCAGCTCTGCTTATCCGCCATTTCTGGTGCGGCCTGACCATAGTCTACTGCCTGATCAAAGGCAGTCAGTTCATCGCTGGTTGCCGGATACTCAGGGCCAAGCCCTACATAATTTTCCAGCAGTTCGGTGTAGGCATCATGTCGCAGGGTAGCGCCCGCAAAACGTAAACTCAAAGTATCGCTAACCGGTATATTCAGGGCACCGCGAAATTCTCGACGGTCATAGTTGCCATAGCCAGCCGAGAAGCTGCCATCCACCACATCCAGCAAAGGCTGCTGGTTGTAGACATTAATACTGCCAGAGGGAGAATTTCGACCGCGCAATGTACCCTGAGGGCCCCGCAACACCTCAATGCGATCTACGTCATAGAGCAGCGCGACTGCCGCTTGGGATCTGGGAGAGTAGATGCCATCTATATGAATTGAGACCGGCCCATCGGCGATTTCGGTGATATTGGTGGTACCCACTCCGCGCAGCTGGACGAGAGTCGCCGCCTGAGGCGCGGTATTGGTCATCTCAAGACCAGGCACCAAATAAGAAAGGGCACCCAGATCGGTAATGCCGTTAAAATCTAATTTGGCCTGGTCAAAGGCAGAGACAGCTATAGGGGTTTTTTGTAGGTTCGTGGCACGGCCGGTGGCAGTGATAATGATTTCTTGCAAAAAATTGACCGCTTCAGGGTCTTCGGGAAGGGGCCTTTGAGTAAAAATCGACACAGAGGTGTCGCTGATTATTTCGTAGCCTAACTCAGTCCCCTGGAGCAAAATATCTAAGGCTTCTGTCTTGGTCAAATTGCCCTGAATATCGACTGCTACATACTGCTTTAAGGTAGCGGTCACACCAACCACATTGATGTCCGCTTGCTGAGAAAAAGCCACTAATCCAGACTCTAGTGGTTGTGATGGAATATTGAACCGAATGGTCGATTGATCGGACTGGGCCGCTAACTCTTCAGCGTTCTGCGCGGTACCCTCAGCTAGTGCCTGAGGTATGAATCCAAAATTAAGAGCAAAAGAGGCCACGACTACCACTAAAGCCGTCGGTAAACCCCTTACCCTCATCTTATTCGATTTATTCATCATCAAAAATCAATGGCGCAGTAACCCACGCTCTATTTTTATAATACTTTGTCTATACAGCTTATCCTGTCTATTCCGCATATACCTCCAAGAGGATATGTATTATACAAATAAGTATATTAAGCCGTATTTTTCCCCCTTAGTCTAGAGGCCCTTAGTCTCGAACCCCTTAATCTAGAGTCGCTAGTCTAGAAGCTCTGATCTAGATTTTACTGAGATTACCAACAGTGCTTTTTTCCGACCACAGCGCTTCCATCTCTTCTAATGTCTTACCCTTGGTCTCAGGGACCAGTTTCCACACAAAAACCATGGCAACCACACAGAAAGAGGCAAAGATAAAGTATGGCAGTGCGCCATTGAAACTATCCTGATTGAGAGCACTCTGGTTGATAAGAGGAAAACTATTGGCGACTAAGGCGTTAAATAACCACTGGGCGGCTACAGCAATGGACATCGCCACACTGCGCACATTATTGGGAAACATCTCCGACAACATCACCCAGACCACAGGGCCCATAGACATAGCGAATGATCCGATAAAAACCAAGATGGCCAAGAGGGAAACAATCCCCATCTGCTGGGTATAAATAGTCAGACCCAGTACGGTTAAACCGACAAACATACCAATACTACCGCCGATAAACAGTGGTTTACGTCCCCAACTGTCTACTTTATAAATGGCCACGAAGGTAAAGATCAGATTTACCGCACCCAGCCATAGCTGTTGCTTTAGGGCATCTTCCGGGCCATAACCCAGCGCATTACTAAAGATTTCTGCCCCGTAATAGAGAATCGCATTAATACCGGTGACCTGCTGAAAGATCGACAACATAACCCCAAGAAACAGCGCAAACCCAATACCTTTACCAAACAGCATCGCCATATTGGGCGCTGGGCTATTGGCCAGTGACGCCTCTATCTCAGCTAGCTCTGAAGCAGCCTCTTGCTCACTTGAGGTAATGCGGGCAAGTACTGATTTAGCCTCTTCAGTGCGGCCCTTTAAGAGCAACCAACGGGGGCTATGAGGCACAGTAAACAGCAGCAGAAAGAAGGCAATCGCGGGTAGTAGCTCGGACCAAAACATAATGCGCCAGCCCTCATTTACATTGTGCTCATGAAGCTGCTCAAGCACCTCAGGCGCCATATTTTGTGTATCGCCGCCGCCGATAAAATAGGTAGCTAAAAATACCACAAAGAAACCAATAACCACGGCCAACTGATAGTAAGAAACCATGCGGCCACGCTGCTTGGGTGGCGCAATTTCAGCAATATACATAGGCGCCGCCAATGAGGCCATACCCACGGCAAGACCACCAAGAATCCGGTAAATAGCCAGCTGGTTGAGGGTTTCTGCCATTCCAGAACCCCAGGCCGAAACCGCAAAAAGAGCCGCAGCTAGGATCAGTGTGTACTTTCTACTGATGCGTTTGGTGAGGTAACCACCGAGTAGCGCACCCACTAGGCAACCATACAGCGCACTGCTGACTGCCCAGCCCTGCTCCGCTGCAGAAAAACCAAAGTATTCGGTGAAATAGAGCTGACTTCCCGCAATCACGCCGGTGTCATAGCCAAACAACAGACCGCCCAACGCAGCGACAGCGGTCATTTTTAAAATAGTGAGTTTTTCGTTATTGGAATGTGCGGCGGTAGTCATGATTCCCTCTGGTATTTTTTATTATTATGTCGATTTTAATTTTTATGGATAGATGTAATAACGCGTATTCAAATGGCATCGCAGGGTAAGACTAAAAATGGCCCTGATTAGCAGGCTACAACGTCTTGAGTAAGATTATATTGTCGGAGACAGCATGGACTTTTAATGGCAGGGTTTGCGCCAACATTAGCGGTAGCTGATCAACTTGATCCGTACGCAATGTCATAGTCACCTTAACATCGGCAAGATCCTCTGACTGTAACAATATCTTACCATCAAAGTAGCGACCCGCATCAGCCACGACATCTGCCAAAGCGATGTCTCTGTAGATGAGTCGTCCCAGACGCCAAGCGCCGAGATCAGAGGTAGGTACCAATGTCACAGATTCAAAAGCGCGATCGTAGGATTTAACGACTTTCTGACCCGCAGTTAGAACCACATCAGGACCGGATTCCAATTGGCTATCTCCGCTGCCCTGTCCAAACACATTAACGATGCCTTCTAACACAGCCACGTTGACTGCATCCTGTATCTTTTGGACGTTAAATTGTGTGCCTACTACTTCGACCAGAACATCATCAACGGTAACAAAAAATGGTTTTTGTCGATCTTTGGCGACGTCAAAAAAGGCTTCCCCGTTGAGCAATTCAACAGATCGTTCCGCCTCTGAAATATGGGTTCTTATCGCCGACTTAGCGCCCAGAGTAATCTCTGTATTGTCAGCCAAAATAATGGTTTCTATCTCACCGCGCTGAGTACTGTAATAGGCGGTGACCGGATCATCGTCTACAGGCAATATAAGCGACCCAATTGCCACGCAAACAACAGCAAGGGCCATCGCATATCGAGGCATCGACATAATGTTTTTAATGGCAACGAACGGCGCCGAAAATAACGACTGTAGCCGATCACCTATTGACTCAGATTCCACCGACTGGCGAAGAGCATGACCTTCAGCCGTGTCCGCTAAATCACCCAGACTCTGCCATAGCAGCTCTGTTTGCTTGTAGGCTTCCTGATGATCAGCATGCTCAGCCAACCAGGCGCTCAGGGCCTGTCGATCAGCTGCAGAGACATCCACAGACTGCATGAGTGTGACCCACTCCGCCGCCTGTTGATTAACCTGATCTGATAACTGCATATTGTTTCCGCTCATTTTAAATTCTGACCCGCTTGGGCTTGTAGCGCCTTTTGACAATCTACCAGCGCTTTTGTTACATGCTTACGCACAACAGTTTCTGACAGTCCCACTGTTCGGGCAATCTCGGCATAGCTCAACCCATCAAAACGATTCATCATTAGTAAACTTCTTCGTTTTTTAGGCATACCCCAGAGCGTCTTAACCACAATACCCAACTGCCGCTTACCGTCGTGTATGCGATCTGGACTTAACTCTTCAACCACTTTCGCATCTGAATCAACAGCCGCCTGAACATGCCTCTGGCGTACGCCATTGTGTCTTTTTTGATCTATAGCAATGTTGTAGCTAGTCTTGTATAGCAATGCCCTTGGATTTTTTATGTCGCCAAAATCCATTTCAATCACGCGAGCAAAAGCCGCCTGCACGATATCCTGAGCCTCATCGTTACTAACATTAACTTTATTAATGAGATAGCGACAGAGCTCCGTGCGATGGCGGATATAGACGTCATGAATCTCGACATTTTGCTTATCAGGCGTCATAAAACCATTTCGGCTAAAAAAAACATTTAGGCATACGCAGGGCAATCCCCGGATCGCTACATAGAATCAATTATATCCATCTTACTAAGACGTTCCACCCTAGCAAATCCAATCTCTAAGACCGAAAATTGGCCTAAATACTTCCTAATAACCGAGGGATTATTATAGGGAACAACTGGCATTCCCTTGATTGCTGTCGATCTTGATAGAACTAAGCTGTATTTGCAGCATTCCAGAGACCTTTAAGACAACGGGAGAACTCACATTTGTCATGTCTGTGCCTTTCTCAGCGAAACAACTCAATTTCAAACGGGACACCTGCCAGCCCTTATTAAGCTTGCCAGCTAGTCCTTCTGTAATATCTAAGTCGCCACCACATCCTTCACCACAGCCAATACTAAACATTGTTGCTCCAACCTTATCGCCAAGTACCTGATACTCAATCTCTAAGGCCATATCGCCATTAGATTCCCGCGATATATCGATGGCCTCACCTTCAATTGACAGTACAGCATCGCTTGAAAAGGTGAATAGGCGGGTATCTTCTTGGGCCATGTAATCAAGCGCGGTCATGGCCAACGCACCAGACGCACTGACTACCTTAGAATTATTGACCTGCACTGTGCCGCCAGAGTCACGCATCACCAAACGCCAAGGTGAAACCGGTTCGCCAGCCCTTAAGAAGTTATTGCTTTGCGACTGCGCTTTGTCGCCCAGTTGCGCATCTTCCGGTAACACTTGAAGTGCCCCCTTATCGGCATAGGTTAATCCGAAACCATAGGGAAATAGAGGGTTATAACCTTCATCACCAACGTTAACGGCCGTTTGAGCGCCGGTTCTAGGCCAAGAAAACGAGAGTTTGCCCTTGAAATCATGCTGAATATCTCCCGTTGCACTGCGCAATAAAACATCAGCAACACCACCACCTTCTGTACCCGGTAACCAAGCAGCAACAAAAGCATCAGCAGCGTTTATTTCTGGGTTAACCCACATCGGCCGGCCAGACAGGAAAATCGCTACTGCGGGAATACCTTGAGACTTAAATTTCTTTAATAGCGCCAAACCTTCTTCAGACTGAAAATCTAAATGAGGACGATCGCCTTGAAATTCTGCATAGGGATTTTCGCCAAACACCACCAGAGCCACGTCGGGTTTAGTTTCATAGTCGCCATCTGCGCTTAATATTGCTTGGCCCCCTGCAGCCTTAACCTGATCTTCTATGCCATCAAAAATGGACATACTTCTCGGGAAATTCTCTTTACTGTTGCCAGTACCCTGCCAAGAAAGCGTCCAACCGCCTGTTTGCTTGCCAAGATTGTCCGCCCCATCACCGCTAACCAATATATTGGCAGAGGGCGAAAGCGGCAGTAACTGCTGTGTATTCTTCAGTAGCACTAATGATTGACGCACTGCTTTTCGGGCGACTTCTCTATGTTCTGGCGCCGCCAGTAGCTCGTAGCGCCCAGCGTATTTACGCGTTGAGGGTAGTCCAGCCTCGAATAAGCCGGCACGTATTTTAACCCGCAATATACGACTTATAGCCTGATCTAAACGTGCCATCGTAATCTCACCGGCCTTCACTTGAGCCAGAGTATTTACATAGAGTCCCTGCCAACTATCCGGAGCCATAAACATATCAACGCCGTTGTTAAATGAAGCCGCACAGGATTCATTAGTGCAGCCTTCAACCTGCCCATGACCATTCCAGTCGCCCACCACAAAGCCATCAAAGCCCATTTGGTCAACAAGGACATCGCTCAACAATTCTTTATGGCCATGCATCCGACGGCCATGCCAACTATTAAAAGAAGCCATAACCGACTGCACACCACGGTTAATAGCCACCGGGTAACCAGCCCCCTGGATATCACGCAAGTCTTCTTCAGAGGAAATATTGTCGCCCTGGTCACGCCCTCCTATAGTGCCGCCGTCGCCAATAAAGTGTTTGGCCGTAGCAATTAGATGATCTTCATCTAGGAATGTGTTGTCGCTAAGCTTGCCCTGAAGACCTTCAACCAGATGGCCTGCAAATTCTCTAACGATAGCAGGATCTTCGGAGAAACTTTCATAGGTGCGTCCCCAGCGATCATCCCGCACAACGGCAATAGTGGGCGCAAACGTCCAATCTAAACCAGTAACCAGTATCTCTTTGGCGGTGATAGTGCCGATTTGATGCATCAGGCTCGGGTTATTAGCCGCGCCTAAGCCAATATTGTGGGGGAACAGAGTCGCGCCAACGATATTGTTGTGGCCGTGAACCGCATCTGTTCCCCACAACGCGGGGATACCTGCTCGACCGTTTCGCTGATCAGTGGATGCGAGCCAAAACTCGTCCGCCAGAGTAACCCAGGCATCAGGGGTAGTTCGATTGTCGCTACCTGGCGCAGAATTACCGCCATTGAGGACAGATCCCAAATGGTATTCACGGACCTGCTCTGGCGTGACCGACCCTATATCCGCTTGGATGGTTTGACCCACTTTTTCTTCTAGGGTCATTTTGTTCATAAGCATGACAATGCGCTGCTCTACCGCCTCATCTCGCTGAATAGGCGAGGTTTGTTTAGGCCAAATCTGCGGATGAATTTCACCGACGCCTGCAGTTTTATCGTGGGCCCCAGCATCCGACTTGTTATCAGTGCTATTGGTACCCACAGTAGTACCAGAATCACACCCAGCGACTACCGATAGAACTAACCCAGCGAAAAAATAATGCGAGACTGCCATGTTGGAACCCCATTCCTGTGTTTTTTAATAATATTGACTGACAGATGCTATCTATTCCAGAAGACATCATGATAAGACGGTTTACCCCAGCAAATCCACCCTCTAAAACAATCAGTTTAGCTGCGGATTATTCCTGTAGAAATACCCTATGTGCATTAACCCAAAATTGATTTATGCTGATCTGGTAGTTCCGATTGAAATACAGGTTAACGAAATTATGGTTACTTTACGTTACCTCTGCAAACACCCGACTGCCTTAAATAAGATTGGCAGCAAGGATCAAAAAAATGTCCGTTGATGATAAGTCAAATTATGCGCCCTGCGAGAACCTGGAATTAGAATATTTAAATATTGGTGCCGACCAGCAAGAACTAGTAAAAGTAGATTCTTATATTCAAGGTGCTGAAGCACTTAGACAGGATGCCATTACCCAGAACAATTTCGCTGTTGCGGACAGCTTCTATCCGGGCGTCAGAATGGCTATCTCCGATGCCTATATCGTTGAGCTTGTCAGAAATTTTCAGGCTGTTATTGGTAACTTTTTTAAGCTTGATATTCGCACTATAAAATCCGCTGCATCAAGATACTCTATCGTTACATGTCAGCCCGAAGATCTTAAACCAATGCAGTGCATCCCCCATTTTGATGCACCCTCAAAGGAAAGCTTGGCTGTCATCCATTATCTTTGTGATGCACCAGACTCAGGGACCGCGTTTTATCACCATGGTGAAACCGGTTATGACTATATCGATAAAGGCCGACTTGGAAAATATGAGCAGAGCATTGTAAAGCGGTTTCAAGATCCTATGCGCCAGCCCTCTGGTTATATTTGTGGCGGCACTGAGGACTATTCAGAAATAGCATCCTTTGGCGCAGCCTATAATCGACTGCTAATGTACCGCGGATCGAGCCTGCACTCTGGGATCATTAGACCGAATTATAACTTTGACCCCAGCCCAGAAACTGGGCGGCTCACTATTACCAGCTTTATCGAATTCTCCTAGCTAGTATTAACCTCTCCTTAGCCTCTGCGCACAAGGTTAAGCAGATCACGATTTGTCGGCTGACTGGCCATAAAAATCTCAGTCTTACCCAGATTGTCGCGCATTAATCTGTCTGCCAAGACAGCATCTTTATCCCAACCGCGTAAACGGCTGCTATTGATCTGAGTGGCAAAGCCCATGCCATAAAGCACGTACTGTACGCTCGCAGCAGAGAATAGCTCAGCCCGATTATTGCTGTCAGACACCCAGGGAACCTGAGCGCGCCACAGTTCTAACGCATCCTGAAGGCTGTCCGGTATTGACTCGGCCCGAACATGATCTCGCCAATATTCTGAATCTGTGCGCTCGGTCAACACATAATGCAGTTTTAGAAAATCAATAATATCGACCCAGTATTTACCAATAATGTCATTAAATCGCTTGGCGACAACCTTCATTGCAGCCCTGTCCTGAGGCAAATTATTACTGATAAATTCCGCTGATTTTTCAATCAATACCAGGGCACTGGCCTCCAGCGGCTCAACAAATCCCGCCGAGACACCGACAGCAACACAATTTTTATGCCAGAAGCGCGCTCTGTGGCCAGGTTGAAATGTTATTTTACGGGGACTGTGTTGTTTTTTAGCCAACGCGGGATCTGCCGCAAGATAGCGCTGCAATTCGTCCTCTGCTGTTTCCAAAGAGACATGCTGGCTGGAGAACACATGGCCAATGCCGCGCCTTGTAGGCAGCGCAATATCCCAGATCCAACCACTGGATTGGGCGGTAGACTTGGTGCAGGACGCTATTGGTGTGTCTTCACCAGCATGGTCGGCCTGCACGGCAAGGGCTGTATCGTTAAACAGACAGTCTCGCTGTGACACAAAGGGGACCTGATAATGTTTGCCGATTAATAGGGCTGAAAAGCCTGTGCAGTCCACAAACAGGTCACCAGAAATATTTTCACCCTTAGTCAAAGACAGGGCGGTGATATCACCATTTTCGGCACTGAGCACCTGATCCACATGACCCAGCTGGTAATCCACTCCCAGCTTGTCCACACAGTGGCGCTTTAACAGTTCGACAAATTTGCCTGCATTAAGGTGGTAACCGTAGTTTAGGCCAAAGGCATATTCTGGCGTCTGGGCTGTTTTAGGAGCAAGCCCCAAATCACAGACCTTACCCTGAGGAGAAACCGCATCTGCAAAAGTGCTGTCCGTACTGCGATCCAGCCAGTGGGCTGCCAAATTCACAGAGCCATAGCCTGCGGGAGGCACAAAGGGATGATAGTAAGATTCGCCCTCCCCCCGCTGCCAATTAATAAATTGGGAACCCTGCTTGAAGCCGACATCGCAGGAACGCAAGAAGTCGACTTCTGATATACCTATCTGCCGGAGAGTATCTCTCATGGTGGGCCAGGTTCCCTCACCGACACCAAGATTGGCAACATCGGGGGATTCAAGAAGTATCACCTTGGTGCCTTGCCCAGCGTCATTCTGAGGATTGTGCCGGGCAGCGATAATGCCAGCCGTCAACCAACCAGCGCTGCCGCCACCTACTATCACTACAGTTTTAGTCATCATTGCCTCAATATTTTTACAGGATCAATCCGCGCTGGGCGCTTTACAGTAGTGGTCAATAAATTGCTGATGGGTTGGAAGCTTCTCTACCTTTTCATCAATCGAGGCCTTTATTTTGGCCAACGATTCTTGGAGAACAGTTTTATCCGTCAGCTTGCCAGCGCCATGGAAACCCGCTGGAGCCAGTCCCTGCCCCATCATTACCTGCACCCAGGAATCGACTCGGAACAGCGCCACATCATCTGCCCAGACGTAACCATTTTTCTTGAATATCTCAAGGCGATGGGCAAGCGACTCGGGTATATCCATGGTGCGATAGGCATTCCAAAAGTCGCTGTCGGTGCGATTCGTTTGCTTGTAGTGAAGAATAATAAAGTCTCTTACGGTCTCTATTTCGGTAGTCGATTCTTCGTTGAACCGGTCTGCCAATGCCTCGCTAGAATCACCAAACGGAAATAGGCGAATGAGACGAATAATGGCTGTCATCACCAGGTGAATACTGGTGGACTCTAAGGGTTCGATAAAGCCACTGGCCAGCCCCAGTGCAACACAGTTCTTGTGCCAAGATTTCTGTCTACGCCCGGTGCGATATTTAATAAACCGAGGCTCGGTAATCATTTCACCTGAAATATTGCTCAGCAGTGTATCTTTGGCCTCGTCATCAGACATAAAACGGCTGCTGTAAACAATGCCATTTCCGACCCTGCTTTGCAGTGGGATTTGCCACTGCCATCCTGAGGTATGGGCAATTGCGCGAGTGTAAAGTCGCGGCTCATCAACGGAGGTTGTCTGCACAGCAATGGCTCTGTCTGAGAACAGCCAGTGGCTCCAGTCTTCGAATTCTACACCGAGCGACTCACCCAGTAATAGGGAACGGAAGCCGGTACAGTCAACAAATAAGTCGCCCTCAATCAGCTCCCCACTGTCCAACAGTAACGCTTTTATATCGCCCGATTGCGGATCTTTTTGCACGTCCTTAATTAGCCCTTCTACGCGGCGAACCCCTGCTGCCTCACTTTTCTTGCGCAGGTATTTTGCATAGCGCGTGGCGTCGAGATGAAAGGCAAAATTCAGTCGAGTGTCATCTATTTGCGTGGCAAACTTACCCGCTTTGGCGGCTTTTAATTCGAGGCAATAATCCTCTAGGCTGCCCCCGAATCCCTGAGCTCGCGCTTCCATCCAGAATTCGTGAAACTCTGCCATCCAAGAGCGCTGACCGATTTCTCCGAAGGAGTGGATGTAGCTATCGCCAATCTCCCCCCAGTTATCGAACTCAATACCCAACTTAAATGTAGCCTGGGTTTCACGCATAAATTCTTGCTCATCAACATTCATGATGCGATGAAAATTACGCATGGGAGGAATCGTCGCTTCGCCTACACCGACAGTTCCTATTTCATCAGACTCGATCAACGTGATATCGAGCAAACTGCCCAATCGGGCTGAGAGACTAAAAGCTGCCATCCAGCCGGCTGTTCCACCCCCTGCAATAACCACTTTCATCATTATTCTATCTCCGCAAAAATTATTATATGTCTCTCAGAAAGAAACCTGGCTTAGGGTCTCTAACGATTTAGTTTGTTTTTAACAAGCGCTCTAAGGCGCCGAACCATGTTGTCATCCAGGTCTGCCAACGCGCCCTGTACCGATGGCGGCAGATGCTCGCGCGGTGTTTCCGGCGAGCCAAACACGTAGTAATCAAACACTTCTCGCCAGGCTTTCTTTTCAGCCTCGGGGCGATCTCTAACACTCATCATGGCGTGCATAACAACATCCATGGGATTGCCCATATAAGCTGGTGCCGTAAGCCACCAAAAATTAACCATAATATTAAAAGGCGACAACGCCTCAACCTGATGCCACCACATACTGGGGTAGAAAACCGCATCCCCAGGCTCCAAATCAACAACGATTGCCGCATCCAATGCCTGACGAACCCGTGGAAATCGTTCGAAGTCAGGATTTTTCAAGTCGACCATGGTTATAACCTGGCCGCCGGGCGTTGGCTCTAGTGGGCCAGGATATAAATTATGAATCTGCTCAGGGGGAAACAATGTAAATCGACGGGCGCCCAGTACACAGCAGGCTAGATTGCTTGGCACATCATAATGGGCCGCAGCAATTGACTCCGTGCCTACCCAGACTTTGGACAGTGGCTTGTTATTGGTAAAAATAGGATGCTCAAACGATAGGTCATTTTTCTCCCGAAGGCCGGGAAAGCAATTGTCCAATGTGAGCGAATTCATGTAGTAATAAGAATGATTAGGATTGTTCTTGTTGTCGCGAATCTCGGCAAAGATTTCACTGAGTTCGCGGTGCTGACTTTCGTAGTTAAACCCAGAGCAATCGTCGTTATAAAAAAACCGTGCATTCGCTTCAGGAGGCGCAACATAAACACCCACTGGCTTGCCGCTAGAATGGTTCTGCAATATTTCCATAGCACTGTCTGGCGATACTTTGCCCGCTTGAACTAGCCCCCAACTGGAAACCAAGCCTCGCAAGATCACAGGCTCATTCCCTTGAATGAGCTCATCAAAGGGAATCTGATCGGGCAAAACGCCCTCTAATATACGAACCTGACTTGCCGGATACGTCATCATTAAAACAGTTGTTGTGGAATGTTGCTAAGCAATTGCCATTCTCTTGTTTTTCAATTCAATCAGTTTATTAAAGTTACCTAGGGATACGAGGGCACAAAAAACAACGCTTAATATTCCCATCCTGTTGAGCTTCTCTAAACTTTCACCGTCCAACTGAGCCAACTTGTCTTTGTTAATGGTGTAGTAGTCAGCCAAATTAACATTAGCAATATTGCTCAGAGAGATCTGTATATTTACGGGTTCAAACAGCCCCATGGATTCAAGTGTTGAAAAAATCTCCTCATCGAGGGCAGCACCCTGATGAATCACCTGAAGGGTTTGCATTACGCTCTCTAGGTAAGGCGTGTCTCCGCCATAGGCGAGAAATAAAGGCTGGCCATTTTTGGCACCCACTCTTGGGTTACCCATATCAATATGGATAACCGGGTCTTTAACCGTTTTTCCGTCGACTTCTCGGTCTTGAAAGCCGATCAGAAATGGCCCGCGGGCCAGTATGGCCGGCACATAATTACCCTGCCAACCATCATCGCCTAAAAACAGATTTTCGTCTTTACTAAGGCCCAAAATTGCGTGAGCCTGAAACGTTTCCGTTTTAGGATCTTTATAAAATAGTATTGGATATTCTTTTTGAAGATCACCAAATTCTGTAGAAAAGGCTAACACTCGGTTCACACTGTCGCCATATTCAGCTCTGTGGCTGGGGTCAACGTTTACGTCTTTGTGTTCCACATTATTCAAGAGTACAGCGTTACTCATACAATCATCCAGTCATTTAGCGTCAGCGGAATTTTAGTCTGTTCCGCTAGTGTAATATAAAATAAGGCCTCCGGTAAAAACTACATGGAGGCCTTATCGGAACTACTATATAAACTTATTCTTTGCATCATTCTTTATGCTAGCTGTGCCCTCTCTGGCAGCAAAAGCTCCCAGAGAGGACAGGTTAACCATCTTAGAATGTATATCGTGCAGAGAACACATAGCGTGGATCAAGTTCCTGTACAAAGAATGCAGCAGTTTCAGTACGACCGTACTTACGCTGTCCTTCGCCAGTGAGATTGATTGCATCCATCGACAGAACAACACCAGAGTTGAACTCGTAGCTTACATTCAAATCCAACTGTTCAACAGAATCAACGTACTCTGGGTTACGAGTACCACCTGCCGCACGGTTAACCTGGTTCAAGAAATTGTCACGCCAGTTGTAAGCCAAACGAGCAGATAGACCATCTTTCTCGTAAATTCCCACAAGGTTGAGACTATCACTTAGGCCAGGAAGTGCAAACTGGTCTTCAGTAGGATCGGATCCATTATCGTAGCCAATATCGCCTTCTACAGTAGTGTAGTTAAACAGATAACCGAAGCCTGTATCACCAAAGAAATGCTGCGATGCAACTTCAAAACCGTAGATTTCTGCATCCTGCGAGTTGGTTGGGCTCTTCACCGCGAATTCTACTAACGGATCTGTTGCTACAGCGGTTACGTCGTACTCACTAAAGATAGATTCATGGAACGCCTGTTCAGATACCGCTGCTCCCTGAGCTGCCTGATAAGCTGCAGCGCCAGTTGTTTCAGTGAAGTCTGACATATTTTGCAGAATCGCAGTCATAGAGAAAAGCGTATCTTCACTTTCCGCCACACCGATAGAAGCCAGCTGAGTAACGGCTGCAGCTAAGAAGGTGCTGTTAGATGCTGTCGCGTCTCTCAGGCCAAATAACGATTGATCGGCCTGCTGGATACCAACAAAGTTAGATACATTTTTCTGGAAGTAACCGATTGAGAAGTAATTAGCTTCGCCATAGTAATATTCAACCGACAAGTCGAAGTTGCTTGATTCCAATGGATCCAATCGCGCATTACCCTTGGTAGCCGAAGGTTGGTCACCTAGGTGGGTTATGCGAGGCGGAGTTCCTACTGAGGTAGCAGTGTACATATCGTTATACCCTGGGCGAGCAAGAGTCTTACTAAACGACGCACGAGCCTTCCAGTTGTCAGTAATATCGACAGATATGTCCAAGCTTGGCAACAGTGAACTGTAAGTGTAGTCATCCTGAATACTGTCTACACCAGAACCAAGTGTGAAGGCGAAGTCATTATTTGACTCCCAAACCAAAGCGCTAGGAATTGATTGCTGCGACGTAGACGTCACTTCAGTTTCTTCCCAACGGAGACCTGTAACTACGTTGACGGCTAATCCACCCAGCTCGCCATCCATCTTAACCTGACCATAAATAGAGACGGTATCTTCTTCAACCTGATTATCAGCAGTGCTATTAATAGGCATGTTGTTTGGATCGAGACCATAAATTGGTGCCATCGCGTTTAGCAATGTCAGCGGATCACCCTGCCATGAGACAGAACCCAAGGCAATCGGTGCGGTCTCTCCAGCAGGCTGAGAAACACCAGCAACGCCAGATCCTTTATAGTCAAACTTATCGAGAGTGCTAACCTGAGTAATAAGACCTTCTGGGATATCACCAGGAACATCAACACCCCAACCACCCAGTCCACTAGAACCGGATGTGCGAGTCTGTCGCATGTCGGCACTCATAAAGCCCAGACCAAAGTCGACTTCAATGCTATCAGAAGCAGCAAAAGTTCCATCAAAAGAGAACTGATCAAGCTTGGCCACCTGGCCAGATTTTGCAAACTGAGTAACCTGAGATCCAACATCAGCTAGATCGAAAATGCCATTTGTTGTACCACTCGTTTTAGTGTCATCAACAGAAACAATACCCTGAGGTATTTCTTGACCAAAATCGACTGCCTGCCAACCTGCCGTAGCACCTGCAACGTTCATACGAAGTACGTTGTTGCCTTGAGGACCATTTCCGCCACTTTCAGCTTCTGAAGAGGCAAGATCAAAGCGCAGGTTCAGCTTGTCGCTTACATTCCAATCCAAGTTCAAACCGATTGAGTCTAGAGTGTCCTTAGTGCCCATCGCGAGATTCTGGAAGAAGAAATCCTTACCACCAGAAACGTCTTCTGCAAATATTACGGGAGCAGCAACAACTGCATTACCGTCATACTCAACATAATCAACAGTGCCGTTAAACCATACGCCATCAATCAAAGAAGTAGAATCTTGAATGTTTTCTGCATAGGCAACATCAGCTGTAAACGTCATTTCATCGTTAGGAGCAAACTGAACAGTTAGCAAGCCATTGGTACGCTCTCGCTTGTCTTCGTTGAATCCTACACCGAGGTTAGTAGGTCGATATACTAACTGACCGTCGTTGGGGGCATTGACGATAGTAGCGCCATCAACAATACCTAAGTTCTTTAAGTTGTCTGCGTTAGTGCTATCCCAGGTACGTAAGTTGAAGTCTTCAACACTCGCATGACGGCTACCAGAGTCACGCTCTTGGAAACTACCAAATACAGAAACACCCAAAGTAGCGCTGTCATTAGTCCAGCTGTATAAACCGCTTACTTCTGGAGTGATGTCGTCGCCGCTAGAATCATTTACGGCTTTAACACCAAGACTGACCTGAGTTCCCTCTGATTCTAGAGGTCTGATGGTTTCAACATTAATTGTTGCACCTACACCACCGGTTGCTACAGATGAACGGCCTGTTTTATAGACCTGTAGGCCACGAACACCCTCAGATGCCAGGTTTGAGAAGTCAAACGAACGGCTGCTTCCTGAAGAACCTTGATCCAACGGGTTACCCGTAATAGTACCAACGTTAGCTGAAGGCATTTGACGCCCGTTGAGTGTTACCAGGTTAAAGCCACCGCCGAAACCACGGACAGTTACTTCAGAACCTTCGCCGTTTACACGGTTGATCGATACACCGGAAATACGCTGCAGCGATTCTGCCAGGTTAGTGTCTGGGAATTTACCCATATCTTCCGCAGAAATTGCATCAACAACACCAGAGGCATCGCGCTTTGTGTCCATTGCTCTCTCAAGACTACCGCGTATTCCGGTAACAACAACCTCTTCGAGCGTACTGCTGTCAGCAAAAACCTGACCTGCTGCCAGTGTTCCGGCGGCGGCAAGGATTGCTACAGAAAGTTTTGACTTTCTAAACATATTTGTTCCCCAAAAGTAAGAAATATTAGTTTTTTTATTAAATGCGCTTTTAACGCATTGGTATAAGACGAGGCAATGAGGTCCATCCGCCCCCCCACAAACCAACTAATTTGCAATTAATTATGCTGTAGGCAGAGGTCCCAAAAAAAACTAAGCCAATCTGAGGCGGCAGGCACTTGACTAGGAGATGAATCAGGGCAGTTTGAGACCGATAATTATTCAATCAGCGCCCTTTTTTGGTGCTCTTAACGCACAGAGAGGACTATTCGGCGAAAAAGGTTGGCATATAGCGCCCTCATTGGCTCCAAATAGGAGCATGACCGAGAGTACGCTGCTATTTAGGCCTATTTTTAATACCAACAAATTCTAAAGAGAGCAAAGGTTCGGCATCAGTCGTACATACTTTGACATATAGAAGGCGGTAAATGGACGTTTTAAGATTCGACGCAGTGTTATTCAATTTTCACGATGTCATATTATTAATGACGGCGATGCAATGCCTGTTTTGTTGTTGGTTGCTGTGCCTAACCAATAACAAAAACACGCCAAGCATTTGGTTTTTAGCCTTCTTTTTACTGGCTCATGCACTGATCCCTATCAACGAGCTAATTCTCTGGGGCGCGGACTTTAAATTTACCGCGAGGGAGAGATTCCCAGCTTTGCATTTCTTGCCCGGAATTGCCTACTACCTTGATGGAGCTCTTCTGTTCCTATGCTTCAGGTCACTGGTGTTCCGAGACTTTAGGCTGGCCAAAGTTGACCTACTGCACCTAGCCCCCTTAGCGGCCTTCGCTCTATTTATTGGCACTACATTCTATACCCTACCTGCCGACGTGCGCCTGCACCTGATCACCTCAGAATCCTTTGTCTATAGCCACAACTATGTGTACATGGAATTCTTTAGCAAGCTAATAAGAGTCGGCTATGCAGTCGCATGCTTTGTGCTTATAAGCCGCTATAGCAACCTATTACGCAACACTAACTCCAATATGGAGAAAATCCATGTCTCCTGGCTTAGGGCACTCGTTATTGGATTTTTACTGGTTATTCTGTCCGAGGTTGTGCTCTTGATCGCGAAGATAGCCAATAACCTCGGTGACTTCGTGCTCGGCCAAGAAATTCTCAGCACTATTGGATTAACCGGTTACTACCTAAGCTTTATTTTGGTGAACTTATTGGTGTTCACGGCCATCCGCTATTTTGGTGCTTTCGAGCAGGTCAGTGATACAGCCCCAGTAAAGAAGCCAACTGAGGAAGCATTTTTACAGCCAGAAATGGCGGCCAAAGTTGATGGCGCTATACGCGACACTAAGATCTATATGGAACCAGACATTACATTGGATCGTCTGGCAGAAGCCCTGCATGTAATGCCCAGGGATTTATCTATGCTAATTAACCGCCACTTTGGGGTTAACTACTATGAGTTTATCAACCGCTACCGCATAGAAGAAGCTAAGCGACTGTTGACTGAATCCAAGGGGGTTACCATTACCGATATTTATCTGACAGTCGGCTTCAACAGCAAATCTGTGTTCTACACATTCTTTAAAAAACTCGAAGGCGTAACGCCGACTAAATACCGCGCCGCACAGCAGTCCGTTTTATAGACAAAAAAAACCCAGGCCAATAGGCCTGGGCGAACGTTAGTGAAAAACCTAAATGACTCGTTGTAGCCTCTAGTAAACCAATGTCTGCATCGCTCGGGGGGGAATAATGAGCTTGGTCTGTTCTTCACCGACAAAGAAGTTGTAGCCAACGGGCTTATCCGTATGGTTCATTACGATAGTGGCCATCTGATTGTCTGTATTGATAAACGAGGTCGCTAATAGAAAACTGCGGCTACTACTGGTACTGACACGCTGAGCATCTGGGCGCACAAACTTAGAGAAGTGACCAATATAATAATAGGTTGGCGTATAAATTAGCTCACCGGTTCGCGTATCGCCATGAATTGGCGCGAAGCAAAAGTTCTCAACATGATTGGGGCCGCCGGTATGATCGAGCAATATATTCCAGTCCGTCCAACCCACAGTGCCACGATTAAAATCCTTGATCATTGAGTTACCGTAACGCTCAGCATTTGGCCAGTATTGGTAGCGATCTTCACTGAAGTTTTCGTTAGTCCCCTCAGTAAACAGTAAATTCTTGGTCGGGTAAGACTCGTGAACCAGCGCTAGGTTGTCGTGCATGGTCTCGCCACCGGCCCAGGTTTCATACCAATGAAAACCAATCCCCCAGGCGTATTTAGCGGCCTCTGGGTCGTCAAAGATTACATTAGCGCGGCGGGTAATCAGGTCGCGGTTATGATCCCAGACAACGATTTTTTTGTCCCCGAGGCCTTCTCGCTCGAGGACCGGCCCAAGATGATTCTTAAGAAAATCACGCTCTTCTTCCGCCGTGTAAATCATCGATTCCCAACGCTGAACGGCCATTGGCTCATTCTGAATAGTCACGCCCCATACAGGCATGCCCTCAGCTTCATAGGCCTTAATAAACTTGGCAAAATACAGTGCCCAAGTTTCATAGTACTCGGGCAATAACTTGCCACCACGGAGCATATTGTTATTGCTCTTCATAAACGCAGGGGCGCTCCAGGGGCTGGCATAGAAGGTTATATCGCCCCCCGCAGCCTCAGTTGCACGCTTAATAAGTGGAATACGAAACTCACGATCTTGGTCGATGTTAAAGGTCGACAGCGTCTTGTCGCCCTCTTCAATATAGGTATGGCTAGCACTGCCAAAATCTGAACTGTGAATAGAGGTGCGTACCAAGGTATAACCAATACCCTCCTCTTTATCAAAATAGGCCTTGAGGAACTCTTCCTGTTTTTCGGCAGGTAACTTAGCGAATACTTCAGCGCTGGCATCCGTAATTGCCCCGCCAAAGCCAAGCACCTTCTGATAGCGTTTATTGGGATTTACAAAGACTGACACTTCGCTTTCAAAAGGCTGCACCCCTGGATCAAAGGTCAATGTATCGGTAAGGCTTAGTCGCTTATCGGTATCCTTGGCGGTTGTATACACCAAGACAGACGCTGTGCTGTCGAGCTTAAATTCTGAGCTGGGGGCACTTTCGCTGAAGGCTGGTGTTTTCTGGCCGCAGGCAAAGAGCGCTGGGAGCATGAGTCCGATTAAAAGTAGATTTTTCATTAATAAATAGCTCCGGGGTCATATTATGTGAATTTTTTAGTTATAGACTTCCGCCCTTAAACGCCGACTTTTAAGACAACTGGGTAGTTTGATAATAGGGATAATAAAATAAAGAGTGTTCGAGTTAAGTAAAAAACGTCAACCCGAACTTAGAATGCTCAGTATTGCGGATTGTTTTTCCAAACATGGGCCTGTGTGCTGCTTCCGGTACTCGACATTATTCTCACTTTATTGAGCAACGCACTTCCCTCCTATCGGGACGTTTACTCATTGCTTAATACACAACCTGCAATAAAAAAGGCCACCCTCTCGGGCAGCCTTATGTTTACAGTAAATATCTAGTTCGTCATCGCATTAATTACCCGCATATATCTGCTGACACATTTCAAAGTTATCACTTTCAATCGATTCAATGTATTGACCAACAGCAGCATAAGCACCCGCCCATGCGGCCTTACCTGTAAAATACTCGTCAAACATGGCGCCAGTTAATTCTGGAGTAGGCGTGACTGAGCGGATCATTAGGGTCTGTGACTCATGCTTTCCACCACCAATGGGCAAGAATACGCCATTACTAAAGGTTGGATGACCTCCCTCTTGAAGGGCAATTTCTAAATCGGACATGGCTGCAACAAATGCAGGCACATTTTGTGGCAATACTTTAAACCTTTGAACGCGTTCATAACCTGGCGCAAGCTTAAAAGGCTTTATAGGCTTCCAGGTAACAGCGTATTTAACATCTCTGAGTTTTGAAATGCGCTTGGTTGTAGTACTAGGGTTATATTTAGTTGGGCCTACCATTGCGGCTTGAATACTTGAAAATCCAGTCCATACCATCATTTGTCCAGGGTAGTCATGGCCTGACATAGTCTGACAGTAACCTCCTGCTGTGGCATCCATTGCCTGGAATGCAGACATATCATTTTTTAACGCATCCACGTACTTACCAATATCCGGTGCCGATAGGTGGATCGTCGTGAATGAGCCTTTCATGGTAGCTTCTTGCGCGTGGTCGTCGGCAAATACAGCAGGGCTAAGCATAAGGGGTAATGCCAGTGACAGTATTAAACGGCTAATCTTTTTCATGGAGAATTCCTTATTTTAGTTATACTTTTAGGATTACGAGTCAGAATTAAATTATCAAAACGACGACCTAATCATAAATGCATAGATTTTAAGGTCAATAAGCCTGTCACCCGACCTTAACCTGCCTCTTAAACAGGCAATAAAAAAACCCCAACCCTTTCGGATTGAGGCTTTCTACTGGGGGAAAGTTATATATTTTTTGCCCGTACATCCCTAGGCAGTAGCCCTTAGCTAAAGCCCCAGAACCACTAATACCCTGCGAACACGATCACCGCCATAAGGGCGGCGTCCATGCATAGCAATATGATTATCGACGACGGCAACATCACCATCCTGCCACATCAAATCATAGGAAGTTTCGTCTGCAATAGCGCAAATGCTATCCAAAAAATGCTTAGGTATTTCTGAACCATCACCAAAGCAAAGACCCCTGGAAGGATTTTCTTTAACCCCTTGCCAACCCTGATAAGCGGCAATAATTTGATTGAAAAAAACCTTACGATCATTCTCTAGTGATTTAATCGCCGGCAGAACCTTAGTCTGGGCAAGCAGTGAATCGTCTGACTGCCATTCCCAACTGTAGCCAAGACTATCTAACTTCTCCTCCGCCTGGGCTTTAGTTTCCACACTCAGAGTACCTTGCCATCCTCGGCCCTGTGCTGAATCTGCATTGTCGCCATTAGAAATCCTGGTGGTATATTGGATACCGACCTCGGCTAGTTTGGCAGTTAACTGAGGCTCGGCAGCGGCAATTTTTTGGTACACAACATCTGATCGGCATAAGATAGTTGCGCCGCCACTGTCGGCAGTTTTCTCACAAAACAAAGAGATAACACTGGGGAAAATAGGTGTCTGAGCCATCTCGTTATGAAGATATATCTCCACATGCTTGGGCGCTTCATTGGCACTAAATACCTGATCGGTATAGTTAATCCGAACTGCGTTTGACAGTGACTCCTCATAGGTAAAGTTTTTATACTCAAAAGCCGAAAAGAAACTGTCGTAGCTAACCGCATCATTAACCGGGAACCCCCTGAACAGAAGCGCACCCGTGCAGCTCAGCTCTTTCTTCAAGATTGCTAGATTCTCACCTATCCAGGCCCGAGCCTGATCCAGAGTCTCTATCGATCCATCGTTAACAATAATAGACGGGAAATTATCCTGACTGAATTCGAGGTCTTCGAGCATAGTGCTGCTGTAGGTCACTAAATGTTCTCCTAATCGTAAATTGGATAAAAAGTATTGAACGCAGCTTCACAAAAATGCCCCGGATCATTGAAGCGCCGGTTTTTGTTAAGGGCAGCGACGGCCAACATTTCATCCTCTGTCAGCGCAAAATCGAAGATATTTAGATTCTCTTCCAACCGCGCCTTCTTAGTAGTTTTGGTAATTACTGAGCAGCCTCTTTGAACACCCCAACGCAGGACTACCTGAGCGGCGGTCTTGCCATATTTTTGGGCGCACTGAGTAATGATGGGCTGGCTTAGCACGGATTCATCTTCGCCGGCCATATCTAGCTCGACATAGGAAAGGGCGCCAAAGGGTGAGAATGCAGTAACCGCCATACCATAGCTTTTAGCCAGGCGAATCAATCGCTCCTGCGTAAGGTAGGGGTGAGACTCTATCTGAAGCTCTGTTGGCTTTATTGATGCATAAGACATCAGGTCGTGAAGCAGCCCTGTACTGTAGTTGCAGACGCCAATTCGTTTAACCAGCCCCTGATGCACTAACTCTTCCATTGCATGCCAGGTATCGGACAGAGGAACGGGCGCCGACTTCATAGCCGGATTTTCCGCCTTAGGATCATAAATCCACTCAGGTGGATAGCGTTCTTCAAAGGGAACAAATGCCAGAGCAATAGGAAAATGTATCAGGAATGAGTCTAGGTAATCCAATCCGAGGTCTTTAAGAATTTTTTCGAGTGCAGGCTTAACATGCTCAGGACTGTGATAAGTATTCCACAGCTTGGAGGTCACTGTTAGTTCTTCTCTTGTACACAAACCATCCGCAAGCGCTCTGGCAATACCCTCGCCAACTTCGACTTCGTTGCCATAGTCACAGGCACTGTCTAGGTGACGGTAACCTACCTGAATCGCGTTATAGACGGTTTCAGCGCACTGATCATTAGGTATTTTCCAAAGCCCTAGGCCGATGTCTGCAGTATTTTTTTTAGTCATTATTAAGTTTCACCTGTTGCTAAAGCATTAAAAATATATATTATATAAGACATAAGAATAGTCAATAAGTTATTTGATATTTTTCACCCTATTAAAGGCCTTACCTTAAAAAGTAAAAGCCCTTAAAAGGCCTAAGATGACAAGAGCAATCTCAGCGAGCCTCCTGACCATGACTACGATTAGCCCTACTTATCAGTGCGCCCTTGATGCACTCGGCAGCACTTTAGATGCTCACTAAGATATTCCCCGGCCTGTTATGGCTGCAGGATTACCGTGCCAGTGTTTTTAAAAGTGATCTAACATCGGGCCTGATCATTGCCTTTATGCTGATTCCCCAGGGCATGGGTTATGCGCTAGTCGCTGGCTTACCTCCTGAGTATGGGCTCTATGCCTGTATTTTCCCACCGATTGTCTATGCACTTCTAGGGACATCGAACAAGATCTCAATGGGCCCTGTCGCCCTTGATTCAATTCTTATTATTACCGGTCTGAGTGTCCTAGCCGAGCCGGGCTCCGATCGTTACCTAGAGCTGGCGATTGTACTTACCTTAATGGTGGGCCTTCTGCAGTTTGGTTTTGGGCTTTTAAAGTTTGGCTTTATCAGTAACTTTTTGTCCTATCCGGTTATCCTAGGTTATACCTCTGCAGCAGCGCTGATTATTATAGGTACGCAGCTCGAAACGCTTACAGGCGTGAATGTTGAGGGTGGTAATGTTTTTGAGCTGGTGTATCAGCTCTGTGCGGGCTTTAAAGACTGGCACTGGGCCACTCTGACAATCGGCTTGCTTAGTTTTTTGGTGATGACCGTTCCCAAGCGCTTCTATCCCTCAGTGCCCTTTCCCTTAATTATTTTAGTATTTGGTATGGCCGCCTCTGGCATTTGGGGAATACAGGATATGGGCGTTGATGTCGTTTCCTCGATCCCACAGGGCTTACCGTCGTTTAGCTTGCCCAGCCTTACCCTTTCTGATTTACAGAACCTCATGTCTGTCGCCATTACCGTGGCGCTAATGGGGTATGTAGGGACCATGTCAATTTGTAAGTCTCTAGAGAATCCCACTGACAGGATCTATGCCCAGCCCAATAAAGAGCTACTGGCCGTCGGTGCCGCTAATATCATAGGCTCTCTATGCAGGGCCTTCCCGGTATCGGCGAGCTTTTCCAGAAGCGCGGCCTTCCGCGAAGCCGGTGCAAAAACACAGATCTCTGCGGTATTTTCATCGATCTTTATTGGCATTGCGATGCTAGCTGTAGCGCCACTATTTACCTTCTACCCGCTACCCAAAGTGTTATTGGCGGTGATCATAATTGTCTCTGTATCAGGCCTCTTCAAATACGGCCAAATGAAACAGCTCTATCGTCAAAACAAGCGGGAATTTTATATCCTACTAATAACCTTTACGCTCACATTGATATTGGGTGTGCAATCGGGATTATTAATGGGTGTTAGCCTGTCTGTCTTGATGATGATTTATAACACCACATCACCTCATATGACTGAGCTGGGTTCTATTCAAAATGGTAGGCTCTACCGCAACATAAATCGTTTTACGGACGCCAAACAGCGCGATGACGTGTTGATATTTAGGTTTGATGCATCGCTCTATTTTGCCAACAAAGACTATTTTGTTTCCGCGCTATATCGCTGGATCAAGCAACGGGACATGAAGACACTTCGCTGCGTGATACTTGATGCAGAAACAATCAACAGCATTGATAGTACGGCTCTGATTATGCTGCACCAGGTGGTGATAAATTTAGAGGCTCAGGGTATTCAATTTTTTATTACCAATCCGATTGGGCCAGTAAGAGATACGATTAAAGCTTCCATGCTCAGTGATTATATGACTGAAAAAACCATGTTTATCACGATTAGCGATGCCATTATTTACTTAGATAAAGGCGTTAACTTGCATGCCGAGCAAGCGCTCCAAACTAACCCCGATTCAACAGCAACCACAAAGGGATAAAGAAAAACCCCATGAATCTACGCCGTACCAATTTGCAGCAGTTACGCAACGAAACGTTTGACGTTCTAATTCTGGGTGGTGGTATTAATGGTGCTGTAGCCGCAGCATCACTGGCATCAAAGGGTGCCAAGGTGGCGTTGATTGATCGTGGTGACTTTGCAGGCTCAACCAGCTCGAGCTCTTCAAATCTGGTTTGGGGCGGGATCAAGTACCTAGAAAATTACGAGTTCTTGCTGGTCAATAAGCTCTGTAAAAGTAGAAACCAATTGATGCGAAGCTATCCTTCTTCGGTTAAGGAAATACGATTTTTAACCACGATTCAAAAGGGATTTAGACTTCCCCCCTTCTTTGTTTATCTGGGAACAGTTTTGTATTGGGCGATAGGCCGGTTTTTCACTAAACCGCCCCGCTACCTTTCGGCCAAGATGATAAAGAAAATGGAGCAATCCATAAATACAGATAATGTCGCAGGTGGTTTTGAATACTCAGACGGCTACCTCTACGACAATGACTCAAGATTTGTGTTTAATTTTATTCGCTCGAGCATGGACAATGGCTGTGTTGTAGCAAACTATCTCGAGTCAGTGGATTCCAAGCGCGACGGCGGCCTTTGGGTTAACTCAGTTAAAGACCAGACAACCGGTGAGGAATTTCAGATTCGTTCGAAGGTCCTCATCAATGCCTGCGGCCCCTATGTCGACAAATATAATGCCCAGACAGGACAGGCCACAGACCACCGCCATCTGTTTTCAAAGGGTATTCATCTGGTCGTCGACCGCATTGCCGCTACGCCTAAAGTACTGGCATTTTTTGCCAGTGATGGCCGATTATTTTTCGTGATCCCTATGGGCCCAAAAACCTGTATTGGCACAACCGACACCCAAGTAGATGACCCCAAGGTGAAGATTACTGACGAGGATCGAGAATTTGTACTCGACAATATCAATCACCTTTTAGCACTTGATCGCCCGCTGACACTCGACGACATTGTGGCTGAGCGCTGCGGCGTGCGCCCCCTTGCGGTTAAGGGCGCAAGCCAAGAAAGTGACTGGCTTAAATTATCTCGGCAGCATGCCATAGACATTAATAGCAATGATCAACATATCAGTATATTTGGCGGTAAGCTCACGGACTGCATCAATGTGGGCAATGAAGTCGCCGAGATAGTTTCGACACTGGGCGTCACCTTGCCGGACCCTGAAAAAGTATGGTTTGGCGAACCTGATTCCTCTGATAAAGACGCCTTTTTTAAGCAGGCAGAGGCGATGGACCTAGATAAAAATACCGCGCCAACTGCATCGGAGCCGCTATCTAATCGACTGTGGCGTCGTTATGACAGAAGAGCCTTTGATGTCTTGGAAATGATTAAATCCGACCCAGATAACGCCAAGATACTCATTGAAAATACTGAGTACATCCGCGGCGAAGTCGAGCTGGTTGCACAGCGAGAAATGGTAACCAAGTTAGAAGATTTTCTGCGCCGGCGATCGAAAATCGAGCAGGTGATTACACAAGACAATGTAGTCCAAGCACAGGGCCTAGAAGAGGCCTGTCGAATTTTGTTTGCTGACAAAGCTAATGAAAAATTAGCTGAATACATTCAGTCTAAAAATAACGCATAAAAATTAAAAGCGCTTTAAAAGGGTTAAGTACATGACTAGTTTTGATCGGGCGAAACCGTCTTGGGATAATATTCCTGCACTCAATGTTATAGGGCCCATGACAGGAACAGATTCAGCAGATTCAATCGGGCTGACAACAGACGCTGGACCATTACAGATAACGCTTTACGAGTTTGGTGCAAGATTGCGCTTTGGTGAATGTCAATTTGCCGACTATGAAATGCTGGTAAAAGAACCACAGGCAGTGCCGCTCTCTGCAAAAACTATAAGTACTAAAGCTGAGAGTACTACAACGGATGGCACTGACACAGGCAGTGAATACACTGTTATAAAAGGCGCAGGCTATACCCTAACTATTAATCATAGCCCCTTCTCGTTCGAGTTATACCAAGGCGCCCGCCTTATACAGCGGTCTCCCTCTGACGGCCACTTTGTGCGTAAATTTCGATTACCGCCAATAGCTCGCGTTAGCGAGGGCTGGTTTGTTGGTCTTGATCTTGACTCTAGCGAGCCAGTCTATGGGCTAGGTGAGAAATGGGGACGTCTGGATAAGCGTGGTCAATTATTGCGCTCTTATAATCATGATGCGCTGGGGGTCAATGCCGAGATTTCCTACAAAAACACACCCTTTGCCTGGAGTCCTAATGGCTGGGGAGTCTTTGTACACACACCTGCCGCGGTTACTCATAGTGTAGGTCACCCCGCATGGTCACAGCGCAGCTATGGCATATTGGTCGAAGATACCCATGCCGATGTCTTTTTATTAGCAGGCGATGCAGGCGCGGATATCATAAATGCCTACACAGAATTAACCGGCAAAGCACCGGTGCCACCTGACTGGTCCCTGGGCGTTATTTTATCCAAAGCCTATTACAAAGACGCTGAAGAGCTATTAGCTACCGCAAAAAAAGTTCGCGAGCAAGAAATGCCATGCGATGTTATCACTCTAGATGGACGGGCATGGCAGGACACGCAAACACGCTTTGCCTTTGAATGGGATGCGACCCGCTACCCCAACCCTGCCGTTGTTATTGATGAGTTAAAGGCCCTTAATTTCAAGATATGCATCTGGGAATATCCCCTGGTGTCTGTCGAGAATGCCCTGTTTGACCAGATGTCCGCAAAAGGTTGGTTGCTTAAACATCGAGATACCGGAGAGACCTATCGCTATCAGTGGGATACCAGCTGCTTTGGTGAAGTACTTACCCCTCTACCAGAATCTGGCATTGTTGATTTTACCAATCCAGAGGCCTATGCGTTTTGGCGCGACTGTCACAAGCCGCTTTTTGATCTCGGCGTAGACATGATTAAAGCTGATTTTGGTGAACAAATTGAGCCTGACATGCTGGCATTTAATGGTGATAGTGGCGAAACACTCCACAACGTATATAGCTTGCTTTACAACCGCTGTGTCTATGAGGCGGCCGAACTTTACTGCAAGACAGGGCCATTTTTGTTTAGCCGATCTTCCTGGACAGGCAGCCAGCGATACCCCGCACAATGGGGCGGTGACCCCCAAGCAGACTGGGGCGGGCTAGCGGCCAGCCTGCGTGGTGGAATTTCTTGGGGCCTCTCCGGCGCACCCTTTTATGCCACTGACGTTGGCGGCTTTTATGGCGACCAACGGGATGATGAGCTGTATGTTCGCTGGACCCAAGCGGCTATTTTTTCTGCCCATATCAGGCTTCATGGCATCGGACCCAGAGAACCCTGGTCATACTCTGCGGCCGCAGAAGGCGCGGTAACCAAAGCGTTAAAATTACGTTATCAACTTCTCCCTTACCTTAAGCAGGTTATGGCATCGGCCAGCAGCACAGGCCTTCCTGTGCAGCGAGCCATGGTTCTAAACTGTCCCGATGAAAAAGCCGCCTGGGCTTTTGAAGATCAATTTATGCTCGGTGACAGCATGGTGATAGCCCCCTGTCTAAAGCCCGGAGGTGATATAGAAGTGTACTTGCCCGCGTCTATTAGTGCGGTTTGGAAGAAATTCCCCAGCGGCGAAAGTTTTACAGGCGGACGTAGCCATACACTCACTCTGGCACTGGATGATATAGCCGCCTTTGTTCCCGAAGGTGTTTCGATCCCTATGGGGCCAGAGAGGCAATATATAGATAATAGCGACACCAATCTCCCCACCGACTCAAGCTGGCCCGAATAAAGATAAGAACAAAAAGGCAAAGGGAAAGGGAAATAGATTGTGGAACGCAATTATGGAATTTCCACATTGGCGTTCTGTGTTTTTTACGGGGATCGCTGACACCAAAGATGGGTATTTTTTTGCTGGCTGGGGTTTAACTGGCGTATTTATTGTCTGCTTTCACCCACTGGATTAGTGGGTGGGATTAGTGGGTGGGTTAAGTGGCGCTTTGTGGCCCGCGTTGGCTTAGCCTTAAATGTTGGTCAAAAAAGTACGCTCAGCCTCTCATCGTATAAATACAAATACACAGCTGATGTAGGCTATTAAGCATTGATCACCTGCGTTACCCATGAATATTATGTCTTCAGGGCTGATCCTTATTACCTCTCTAATCACTCACCTTTTTTATTAGCTCCCTACCCAGTAAACTCAGCCTAAAATAGGTCTTGTATAATATATAAGATCATTTATAGTGAATTTGTCATATAGAGTAGTCATGGTTGCCGATTAACGTTTAAGTCAACTCAGATGGCCTTTAGAACATTGAAAATGATGACGTTAGTTAGTGAGAGAGAAAAATAAAAATAATTTTCAGGGGAGAGTCAATAATGTTTGAAAAAAAATCAATCCATAGCGGAGTCGCCTATGCAGTCGCAGTTATTGCCGGTCTAGCCGGTACTGCTTCAGTAACAGCGCAAGAAGCTCCAGGCTGGCAACTAGAAGAAATTGTTGTAACCGCCCAAAAAAGAGAAGAAAAGTTGAGCGATGTACCCGTCGCTGTAACAGCATTAACCTCAGAGCAGATCGGCGCAGCCTTTGCCAACAACATTGAGGACCTGCAGTCTATGGTTCCATCTGTTAGCTACCGTAAAGGTAATACTACCCGTAACTCTGCACTTACTGTTCGTGGCATCGGTACTATTTCTTTTAGTATTGCCGCTGAGCCAAGTGTTTCTACTGTTGTTGACGGCGTTGTTCTTGGTCGATCTGGTCAGGCTTTTGGCGATCTCTATGATCTCGAGCGCGTTGAAGTGCTAAGAGGCCCACAGGGCACTCTATTTGGCAAGAACGCCTCTGCAGGTGTTATTAACATGACCACCAAGCGCCCTAGCGAAGAGTTCCAAGGCACGGTCGAAGCACAGATGTTCCAAGACAATGAATATAGCCTTAAAGCCTCCGTATCAGGTCCATTAAGCGACACTGCTCGCGGCAGCCTAACAGTATTGGACAAGCAGTTTGATGGATACGTAAAGAATGTATTCAACAACCAGATGGCCAATGGCTACGATCGCTCTGGTATGCGCGGTATGCTCGAGTTTGATATCTCCGACGATACTTCTATGCTGATCATCGCTGAAAAATATGATGCAAAGGACGAATGCTGTACTGATCTAGAGCTACTACCGAGCGGCAGAAACCCCGCCTCAGAAGCAGCACCTAATAGCGCCGGCATCGTCAATGGCGTGGCCGATCTTGATTTAGATCTGCGTAAAATCGACCATGATCTGACAACAATGACCTTGGATTCTCACACTGCACTGTCTGTTCAGCTGAACACCGCTGTGGGCGAGCATGAGTTAACCTCCATTACGGCTTATCGTTCTTGGGATAACACTGAGATCCGTGAAGGCGACTTCACTTCAATCGCTGGCGATAGCAATCTACCCATGTGGCAGGCACCTTTTCAGCTTCACGATTTGGGCCCTCAAGAATGGCGTCAATTCTCTCAAGAGCTAAGACTGGCCTCAACAGCGGGCGATGCCCTCGAGTATCAGGTCGGTGCGTTCTTTATGAACATCGAATCTGAGCGTAACTTTACGCGCGATGCGAGCTGTCAGAACAACAATGGTCAGTTGGATCAAGCCATGACTTGGTACGCGAACAAGTCACTAACGGGTACTGATTTAACGGCTGCTCTAGCAGATCTAAGTGCTTATGCAGCTGCTGAAGGCGTTTCCTGTAATGCCAATGATATTGTCTCGGCTACTGCCTTTATGAGCACTGAGTTTAACAACTGGGCTGTCTTCGGCGACGGTAAATACAGCATTAGCGATAGCACACGCCTTCTGTTCGGCTTGCGTTACACCGATGATGAAGTTAGCTATAGCCACAACCGCCAAAGCAATGACCAGTATGGTCGTCGTGGTGTTGGTGTTCGTCCTGCAACAGAAAACACCAATGCAAATGGCAGCACGTCTAAGTCAAATGTATCCGGCAAATTCGGTATACAAACAGACCTAAACGACGATTCCATGTTTTATGCGACTGCAACTCAGGGATATAAAGGCCCAGGCTTTAATATCTATTACAACTTTAAGGCTAATGGCGACGATGCTGCACCTATCTCTGAGGAGTTATCGACTTCTTTAGAACTAGGTTATAAGTACACGTCTGATACCTTAATCTTGAACGCAGCTATTTTCCAAACGGATATTGAAGACTTCCAGGCTAACAACGCTGACTGTTCGGACGGTACCTGTATCACGCGTTTAACTAATGCTGGTGATGTATCAACCGAGGGTGTTGAAATTGACTTCACTTGGGCTCCGATGGAAAATCTGACTCTGTCTGGTGGACTTGCCTCTATCAAAGCAGAAATCGACAAGTTCAACTGTCCTGACCCTACGGCTACAAACTGTTCAGCCCGATCTGGTCTGCCAGTGCCGTTTGCACCAGAGCTGAAGTACTCAATAATGGCTCAGTATGTTATTCCACGTGAGAACATGGATATCATCATTAATGGTTCATTCGTTCATACTGACGAACAGGTTGCAGGATTACCGGGCAATGACGGCTCGCAAAACCCAGCTGCGCTATTGCCAGAGTACGATATGGTTAATGCCAGTGTTGGTTTCTCGTTTGATGATGATCGCTACCGCGTTTCTATCGTCGGCAAGAATCTTGGCGATGAAAGCTATGTAAGTACTTATAGTGGTGATGGTTTCCGCTACCAGGTACCACGCGATGCTAGCCGCTATTTTGGAGCCGCCTTTAAAGCGTCTTTCTAAAAGCTGTAGCACTGTTAAAAGGGGCGTTTATCGCCCCTTTTTTTATGCCTATTTATAAAAATTACTGGTTTATTGCGCTATTCTAGGGCTCCTAGGCCACACAATGACCTCGGCCTAGAATTAGACCGCTACCCGGACTAAACAAGAAAAGTAAAACAGATACAGCGGTGATATGATTCGCCATCAAAGAATTCGAAAGGAAACAACATGTCATTAAGTGCAGGTTTTCAGCCCCTATATAAGCAGGTCTATGACCTACTGACCGCGCGCCTGGTAGAGGGTTATTGGAAACCCTCGCAGCTGCTGCCGAGTGAGATGCTGCTAGCGGAGGAACTTGGCGTGAGTCAGGGTACCGTTCGCAAAGCGCTTAATCAGATGGTTGCTGAAAAAATGCTCGAACGACAGCAAGGAAAAGGCACCTTTGTCGCAGAACATACCCAAGAGAGTGACCTATTTCGATTCTTTAGACTTCGCGAACCTCAGGGCACAACCCTTATTCCGGAGACCATCGTTCTCTCTTCATCTCGCCGAAAGGTGTCTAAAGATGAAGCCAAAAAATTGAATCTAGATAGCAAAGAATCTGTTGTTGAATTGATGCGCGTAAGGTCTATTCATAACAAACCAGCGATCATAGAAAAAATAATCCAGCCACTGTCGATCTTTCCCGATATCGACAAGAACACCAAGCTACCCAATGCCCTCTACATGCTCTATCAAGAGCAATATGGCATTACCATCATGTCAGTGAATGATGAGGTACGCGCTGTAGAAATCCCCAAGGCCTATGCGGGCCACTTAGATTTGCCCCAGGGTTCACCGGTGTTAATGATTGAACGCAGCAGCGTCAATATTGATGGTCGTGTTGTTGAATTAAGCACTGCCTACTGCAGTTCAGAGAACTTCGTGTACTCGGTTCACCTTACCTAGCCTTTTGGTCTTAGACCGACACCTTGGCTGACTCCCTGTCCGCCAGCCCCCTGCACCCGAGTTAACACGGGCGATACGCACGCTTGCTAACCTAAAAACGCCTTAAGTAAGCCTTATTTTGGCCACGCTATTGGGTTATCCATCGGCATGATAGTATTCATGCGTTGCAACCGAGCTAGCCACGAGAACTCTTATGAAAAAAGCGCTGACCCTATTCATAACATTGTTATTAATGCCGATAAACGCGTATAGCGAAGAGCCCTATGAGTACCTCATCGGTCGCGGTATGTCAGACATTACCGGCCCGGCATTTGGGATTCAATTGTGGGGGTTTGGTCGAGAAGACCAAATTTCAGAAGGTATTCATATTCGTCAAAAGGCGAGAGCGTTTATCATCGCCGATGCTCAACTCAACAGGCGCATTGTCTTCGTGACTGCCGATATTGGAAGTATTGAACACCATATTACTCTTGAGGTTTTGAGTCGTCTGAAGGACCAATACGCAGATCAATATCAAATCGACAATGTCATTATCAGCGCAACCCACACACACGCAGCTCCAACCGGCTATTGGCACTCCCGTACAGACCTAGGATTAGACGGAGGCTTCTACCCACAGCACTTCAACAGCATTGTCGACGGCATTGTTGAGTCGATCGGCAAAGCCCATGAAGATTTAGAACCGGGCAATATCTACATAAATAGAGGGCGGGTAGAAAACGCCGGCATTAATCGGTCGTTGATTGCCTATCAACAAAACCCCGAAGCCGAACGAAAACAGTACTCTGACTCGATTGATAAAGACATGACCCTCCTAAAGTTTGTCGATCAGAGCGGTGATATTGGCTTACTAAACTGGCTCCCCGTTCACCCAACCTCGATGACCTTTTTTAATCGACTGATTTCAGGCGATAACAAGGGCTATGCATCGCTTAATGTAGAGCGCCAAAACGGCGTTACCTATAAGCAAGACAATGAATTTGTGGCCGCCTTCGCCCAGTCAAATCCCGGCGATGTAACGCCGAATCTAAACCTCAATAATACTGGCCCTGGCAAGGATGATTTTGACAGCACAAAAATTATTGGAGAGAGACAGGTTGAGGTGGCACTAGAACTTTTCACCAATGCCAGTGAGTTGCTAAAAGGGAAAATCGATTATCGTCAGGTCTATGTCGATTTATCGCACTTTGAGGTAACTGATACATTTTCTGGGCAGGGCACGCAACACACCTGCCCTTCGGCCTATGGATATTCTTTTGCTGGCGGATCGACTGAAGATGGTGGTGGTCATTTTCTGTTTAAAGAAGGCATGACCGAACAAAGTATGTTTCTCGACTTTCTGATCAAAATAATTACTGGCGCGCCAAAATCCACCGATGCTGTAAGGCGATGCCAATCGCCAAAAGCTGTTTTATTTGAAACAGGATCAAGTAACCCACCTTTGCAATCACAAATACGCTCAGTCACTGTTGCCAGAATAGGTCAACTTGCGATTCTCGCCCTACCCGCTGAGGTTACGACTATGGCAGGCCGCCGGCTCAGACAAACCGTAAAGGCGCAGTTGGGCGATTGGGCTACCGATGTTGTACTTGCGGGTTATTCAAACGGCTACGCGGGTTACGTCACTACCCCGGAAGAATACGACCTACAGCAATATGAAGCCGGTCACACATTGCATGGTCGCTGGACCTTGCCTGCTTACCAACAGGTTGCCGCCCAACTAGCCACTTCGTTGCAGCAGCAAACAGTTTTGAACTCGCCCCTAGCCTATGATGACTGGCGTGGCAAATCACCGATGCTGAAACTTCATGATGGAGGCCTCAATCGACGTACTGAAGCGACTAATTTTGACCGTCCTTTACCCTTAGAGCAAAAAATCTACACAGGCGGCGAGACCGTTACCACCCGTTTTTATTCTGGCAACCCTACCGCCCATTACAATCGTGATGACTATTTTATGAGTGTCGAAATGCTACAGGGGCAGAGTTGGGTGAAGGTCGCTGACGACCATGATTGGTCAACTAAAATTCGCTGGTCAAAAGAGAAAAAATTGAAACCGTTACTTGCTCAACTCTCTTGGGATACCCTAGACGATACGATGGCAGGCCAATATAGAATGAAACATACTGGCTTTGTTGCTCTATCAGATGGCAGTACAAAACCGTTCGACGCTACTTCAGATACCTTTACTATTCGCTAATGAGATAGCCTTAATGATTAAGAATGATATAAAAACAAAATGCTTAGTCACAGGTGCTACTGGGTTCCTAGGTACGAATTTGGTACATGAACTTGTGAAGCATGGCTGGGATGTACGAGCATCAGGCATGCATGGTTCTGAGACTAAATATATCAAGGATCTTCCGGTAGAATTTATGTTTGCCGATATCACAATCGCAGAAGAAGTTGATGCCATCGTAGAAGGCTGTGAGTACGTCTTTCATGTTGCAGCAGATACCTCATTTTGGACCCGTAGTTTCGCTCGGCAAACCCGGATTAATGTCGATGGCACCATTAATGTGGCTGAGGCATGTGTAAAGCACAATGTAAAAAGATTGGTGCATACGAGTACATTAGATGTATTGGGCTATAACCCAACTGGGGGTAGTTATGATGAGTTATCTGGCCACTATAATTTTAACAATATGGGGTACAACTATGGCGACACCAAACGTGAAGCTGAGATTCGACTGCGGGGATACCACAATGCTAATACATTAGATGTGGTGTTTATTTACCCAGGATTTATGATCGGCCCTTATGACTATACCCTCCAGCTTGGCAGAGTATTTTTCGATTTGGCTGAGGGGAAAATGCCATTCTCTCCGCCGGGTGGCGGCTCTTTTTGTCATGTAGCTGAAGTCGCTCGCGCTCAAATCAAGGCTGCCGAAAAAGGCCGCTCAGGCGAAGGGTACCTTTGCGCTGGCATGCCAGATAATAATATTTCATATGCTGATATGTTTGGCCGCATGGCGCTGGCAATTGATGCTAAGCCACCTCGCCTGACAGCACCAAAATCGATGTTTGTTGCCTATGCTCAGGTTTGTGAATGGCTCTCAGAGCTAACCAATAATGCGCCTGACATGAACCCTGGTCAGGCAAGATACATGTCCTGCCCGCAGTACGCACTCAGTTATAAAGCGCAGTATGAGCTCGATTACCATGTGCCAAGCGTTGAGGAGTGCATTGAAGATGCATTGACATGGTATCGTGCCAATGGATTTGATGTTTAATTAGCCCAACAATCGGGTATTAAATATTAGAAAGCTAATAACACAAAATTAAATTTATAGATCCCATCGTCGAGTGAACGCGTATTAAAAAAAGCCACTATTAAGTTAAGTGGTTTTGTACCAGAGTTTTTGTAAATTCTTTTCTCTGAAACCTATACGACGTGAGAACGCACTTGAACCAAACCTATTCTCTTAATCTTAATAGTACTACCGCGCCCTCTTATTCAGCCGCAGAAGAATTGGCGAATGCTCTATCCCATGGGCTTGGCTTACTAATCTCAGTCGCCGCATTGATCTATATGATTACCATACTACCGGCCGATTACAGCGTGCTACAGAAAACAGGCACAGTAGTTTATGGTATCAGTTTAATATTGATGTTTTTGACGTCCACTTTGTATCACTCAGCAACCGAGCCCACTACAAAGAAAATTTTAAAACGCATTGATCATTCTGCGATTTACCTGCTAATTGCTGGCACCTACACGCCTCTTTTAACTATCTCATTAAATACTGTGGCGGCAACTGCACTGCTTACTGTTATTTGGTGTGCTGCACTGGCTGGCGTTGCTTTTAAAGCTTTTTTTGCCGGACGTTTTAAATGGTTTTCTGTTTGCACTTACGTGGCCATGGGGTGGTCTTCGATATTTGTAATTTATGAGCTTCTTCTGGTGATTGAGCCATCAGGAATTATATTACTATTGGGTGGAGGTGCCGCCTATACCATCGGTGTTATTTTTTATGTCACTAAAGCCATTCCGTTTAACCATGCCATTTGGCATTGCTTTGTTTTAGTTGGCGCACTAAGCCATTGCTGGCTTATCCTGAACTATGTGTTGAATGGCAGCCAAATTTAGTCGTTGGCTTATTCGGTTATATGTCACTAGTGAGTATTTTACGCAGAGAGTCTCTCTCGGTATTAACAGGGTCACGAGTTATTTTTAAAGGAGAGGGATTTAGCTATTCAGTGGTGGAAAGCGAACGTGTAAATCCATAGATATCCGAAAGGGTTGCGGCAAAGATATCTGGCGCAGCAGCCGGAAAATTCACATCACCACTGTGACAGGTTCCATTCACTGTTCGACTACTTGCCCTAACCCCTGCGGTTAGCAAATTCCGGTAATACCTTAGACCTTCATCGCGAAAGATATCCATCTCGTTGACAGAAATCATATGGGGCGGCAGACCAGACAGATCCTCTTTGGAGGCTGTTATAGGCCAGCATAGTGGATTCTCAGCCTCGGTATTGCCCGGATCATAAAGCGAGGCGCAAAGTTGAATGGTAGGGTAATTTATAAAATAACCATCATTCTCAATCTGCGAAGGGTACTCAGGGCTCTTGTTATTATTAGCATTGAAAATCATTGGGCACATCGCATAAACACCATCTACAAGGTGTAACTTGTTTATTCTCTTAGCGTTTAAGCAGGTGGCTAGTGCAAGATTGCCACCCCCGGATTCACCGGATAAAACAAGCTGGCTAATACCCAAGTTAGCCTTGTTAGCAAAGACCCATGTATAGCCTCAATCATTCTGGCTTTGCCCTCACCCCTTATTGAATACGAGGCGGCTGCCGTGGTTGCGCTCCCCTGTTGTCTCGCCACCCTCTCAGTAAAAAGTGTGGCTCAGCTGAACCCGCTCCGTATGTTCATTCCCAGTAGCAGCCAGAAACCAAAAAAGGCCACCCTTTCGGGTGACCTTTTCTGGTTTTTGGTGGAGGCGGCGGGAATTGAACTTAGACGGTAAGCTACTGATTAATATAACTTTAATGGGTTTAGAAAACTGCTTTTGTTACATCCTGTGTTACATGAAATTATCAATTTCAACTCTGTAATGCGGGCTTGAAATGTTTAGGCGAAACTTACAGTTTCTTAAGAACTTGACCCTCTTTCATCACAAAACCGACATTTCTCAGTGCTGAAATATTGACGGTAGGATCTTCGTCAACGGCGATCAGATCTGCATATTTTCCCACTTCAAGACTTCCCAGTAACTCCGACTTACCCAGATTATCAGCACCGTTGACAGTGGCGGTTTTAATCGCCTCAAGGGGCGTCAACCCCGCAGTTACCAACAATTCAAATTCACGTGCATTCAACCCGTGATTGGAAACGTAGCTATCAGTACCAAACGCAATTTTTACTCCCGCTTTATGGGCTCGCCGCACATTCTCTATCATTTTGGGACCTACCTGAAGCGCTTTATGACGCACCGATGCTGGGAAAAAGGAGTCAGAGTCACTGCCAATTTCTGCTACTGACACACCCGCCAAAATAGTAGGAACCAGATAAGCTCCCGTCTGACGAAACAGCCTAAACGAATCCTTGTCAGCAAAGGTGGCATGTTCAATCGAATCTACTCCTGCCCGCAATGCGGCATTTATACCATCCGTACCGTGGGCATGGGCGGTCACTTTACGACCCAGTGCATGTGAAGTCTCGATAATCGCCTTAAGCTCGTCGTCAAAAAATTGCTGCCCGGTGCCCGCGGCGGTTTCCGACAACACCCCCCCAGTTGCAACCAATTTAATCTGATCCGCAGAGCGCCTTACTTGCTCGCGCACTGCTCGGCGACAGTCGGCCACACCATCACAAATGCTACTATATTTGATAATGTCGAAAACGTCATCGCGATAGCCATGGCGCTGGCCATGACCGCCAGTTGGGGAAATAGTATGGCCGGCGACAAAAATACGAGGACCATCAATAATACCCATATTGATTGCATCACGTAGGGCAAATACCGCGTCATCACCACGCGCACCTAGGTCACGAATAGTCGTAAATCCCGCGCCCAACATTAGTTGGGCGTTACGGATACCAAACATGGCGGTAGCGGCATCCGAACGTTCAACAATGCCCAGCTTGGTGTTTGGGCCTAGCTCATCGGTAACATGCACATGTCCATCGATAAGGCCTGGTAGCACAAACATATCCTTCAAATCATGCAGGACCAGGGTATCTTTCACGTCATCCGCTATCGCTTTTCCGTCGATATATCCGGGCTTAACAGCAGCAATCTTACCATTGCGAATAATAATTGATTGCTCGGACTTGACTGAGTCCCCTGGCACCGCCATTAAGCGTCCCGCATGCACAATAACGATGTCATCGGCGGTACATAGCACTGGTAATATGACGATAATACTGGCCACAAAAAACTGAACAATATTTAAAGATTTCTTCAACATATAATATGTCTCGCTAATAATTGATGGGTTAAATATCGCGCAATAATTCCCTACCGATGATGACGCGCTGAATTTCGCTGGTGCCCTCGTAGATTGTTGTTACACGCGCATCACGTGCAAATCTTTCAAGCGGCACTTCCCGAGTGTAGCCTAGCCCCCCCATAAGTTGAATCGCCGTGTAGCAGACCTGATTGGCAGTTTCAGTGGCGTGTAATTTGGCCATGGAGGCCTGTTTTGAAAAGGACTGTCCCTCCTGTTTTAGGCAAGCAGCACTCATCAGCAACAAGCGGGAGGCTTCTAACTGCGTATAGGCATCTGCCATCATCCACTGCGGTCCCTGCATATTTGCTATGGCGCTTCCGAACTGTTGTCGTTCGGTAGTATATTTCCGGGCATAGTCCATTGCAGACTGCCCTATTCCAAGAGCCAGAGAACCAATGCCAATACGCCCTCCTGACAGTTCGCTCAACGCGATTCGAAAACCATCGTTGAGCTCGCCCATCAATGCAGATTTCGGTATGCGGCAGTCGTCGAATATAACGGTATTGGTAGCAGAACCGTGCTGACCCATTTTTTCTTCTGCCTTGCCAATAATCAGCCCAGGCGTTCCGGCCTCAACTAAAAAGCACGAAATGCCCTTCCCTTTGGCGGCCATTGGGTCAGTAACCGCACAGATAACAAATATCCCAGCATATTCAGCACTGCTGATCCACATCTTGGTTCCATTCAACACCCACTCATTATTATCTAACACTGCCGATGTCTTCATTCCTGCGGGATCAGATCCGACTCCAGCTTCCGACAGGCAGAAACCACCTGCAGCATAGTCACCCGAACAGAGTTTCGGCAGATAACGTTGTTTTTGTTCCTCACTGGCTATCGCTTGGATAACCTCTCCGACCATATTGGTCACGGACATAGTCACTGCTGTAGAGGCGCAGACACGGGCGACTTCGGTTATGGCCAAACTAAACGCCACCACACCAGCGTCACTTCCGCCATATTCAGATTTGACGTTTAGGCCCATAAAACCGAGTTCGGCCAGCTGTTTCAGATTTTGCAGAAAAAGGGCTCGCTCCGCAGGTTTATCATCACCCCGATCTAGCGCTGTGGCGGCAGGCTCAAGTATGGTTTCAGCGAATCTGCATGCCATATCTTGGATCACTGTCTGTTCTTCGGTGAGAGAGAGCTTCATTTTTTTATACTTATTCCATTTTCTTTGATTAACACAGCCAAGGGTTTTCTTTTAGATGACGATGCTCAAATTTGTCGATAGTGTCAGCATGCATTAACGTACTGCCAATTGCGTCGATTCCCAGCAGAAGCACTTCCTTGCGCATAGGATCAATATCAAATTTGATATCGCCATTGTTCTCAAGGGAGATTTTTTGCGTGGGCAGATCAATGCTCACATCACCGACGGGGCCGGAAGAAAGTAAGCTCGCTAGCTCTGACATTTTTTCTTCTTCTAATTCTATCGCCAGAAGTCCATTGCGTTGGCAGTTATCATAAAAAATTCCCGCGTAAGTGGTGCCAATTAGGGCACGGATACCGAGTTGTTTTAACCCCCATACGGCGTGTTCACGACTGGAGCCACAACCAAAATTTGGTCCAACAGCAAGGAATTTTGCTCCCCTCCATGCAGTTCGGTTAAGCACAAAATCAGGATTGAGATCACCTGATTCCAAGAATCGCTGATCAAAAAATACGCCTCGATCGAGACCTTTACGATCAATGCCTTTTAAGAACTGCTTGGGCATAATTACATCGGTATCAATATTTGCTGCCAACATCGGTGCTACTTTGCCTATGACAACATTAAATGCTTCCATTAATCATTCTCCATACTAATTGTGCGAACATCACATAGGTGACCATTTATGGCCGCTGCGGCCACCATGGCTGGACTCATAAGATGCGTCCTTACACCCGCACCCTGGCGTCCCTCGAAATTGCGGTTGGTACTGGAGGCACAACGATCACCTGGACTTAACACGTCATCATTCATGGCCAGACACATTGAACACCCAGATTGACGCCATTCGAAACCGGCACTGATAAAGATATCGGCGAGACCTTCAAGCTGAGCCTGCACACGAACCTCCGAAGACCCGGGAACAATCATGCCACGAACATCAGGATTAATTTTCTTACCTCTCACGACAGCCGCGACTTGACGCAAGTCTTCAATACGCGCATTTGTGCAAGAACCGATAAAGGCGTGGGTAATGGCAATCTCTTCGATTGGCGCGCCCACGGCTAGATCCATATAAGCGAGCGCTCGCTCCATGCCTTTGCGCTTTATCGGATCAGTTTCTTCCCTTGGATTGGGTACACAACCATTAATATTTACAGCCTGATCGGGACTGGTGCCCCATGTCACCATGGGTTCGATCTGGCTTGCTCCCAGTGAGATCTCTTTATCGAACACGGCTTCGGCATCACTGTAGAGCTGAGCCCACTTTTCTTTAGCCTGCAACCAAAGCTGCCCCTTCGGCGTTCGCGGCTTGAATTCAAGGTACTCAAACACCTTTTCATCTGGTGCCATAAAAGCGCCTCTGGCTCCGGCTTCGACTGCCATATTACAAACCGTCATTCGCGCTTCTATGCTCAAAGCCTCAATCGTCGGCCCGCAAAACTCAATCGCATAGCCTGTTGCACCAGAGGCGCCGATATTGCGGATAACCGCCATAATAATATCTTTCGACGTCACCCCAACTCCCAGAGCTCCGCTAACGACAACACGCATTTTTTTTAACTTTTTGTATATTAATGTTTGAGTAGCTAAAAGGTGCTCAATTTCTGAGGTGCCGATTCCGAAACCGAAGGCGCCCAAGGCGCCGTAAGTAGTAGTGTGACTATCACCAGCTCCGATAACCATGCCGGGTAAAATAAATCCCTGTTCAGGCGCCACAACATGCTCGATCCCTTGACGGCGATCCAAGATATCAAACAGTTCAATACCGAAATCTTTACAATTCTTTTCGAAGAAATTGACCTGAAGTGCCCCACCTTCTTCCGGCTGGACAGAGATCCGCTGGGCTTCGGTAGAGTTGACATGGTCCACCACTGCCAGAGATGCTTCCGGTCGCCGCACGCGCCGGTCGGCCTCTCTCAACCCACTAAATGCCTGTGGGCTGGTGTATTCGTTAAGTACCTGACGATCGACATACAGGAGAACATGACCTTCATCGTCGAGTTCACACACCGTATGCGAATCAATAAGCTTGTCGTAGAGAGTTTTGGGGTTTTTCATATAACTATATATTTTATGGTGAGTGATAAAAATAAGTGCGCCGAAAGAAACACTTTTTGTTAACTGAATTTTAATCGCTATAGAGCGTGATTCAAGATGCAAAATGTGATTCGATTAACCACGATTAATTGGCAATACTCCTCGATGCAGGATTAAACCGATAGGCTGAAGCTATCCGATAATTGTGAATGCGAAATATTTTTGCGCAACAGTATTGATAAAAACAAGAAGCAAAATAATCGGAATTAACGTTGCCAAAGATATATCAACATAACGCTTAGTAAACGATCCCTCATACCCATTGTCCCCTCGCCCTAATTCATCATCTAGGCTATTTTTCCAACGATAGCGAGCAAATAGACATATCAACAGACCATTCAGCGGTAATATGGTGTCATAAAAAATATCCACCACCACATCAAAGAAAGACTTTTTCATATTGCCATACTCAACAAAGGCAGTTAATCCATCGACCATACCGAACGAGACAATACAGGCTACCGTGAGCAGGCCCATCACTGAAACAAGCCAAATCAGTGCTTTCTTTCGGCTTAGACCCAGCGTATCGATGAAACTGGAGGTCGGCACCTCTGTGATTGACACGAGCGATGTAATTGCGGCAAAAAACACTAGCAAAAAGAATATGGCGGCCACTACACTCGCTCCCACGTAACCAACCGACGACTCCAATGCCATAAAGATCTTCGGCAGATAGGAAAACATCATACCAACAGAAGAATCTGTTAAATCTTCGGTATTAGCTTTTGGGTTGAGAGCAAATATAGCCGGCAATATCATCAGCCCCGCAAAAAACGCAACTGCCGAATCAGCCATAGCCACTAATTTGGCGTTGGCAGCAAGACTTTCACCTCGGTCGACATAGGAGCCGTAAGTGATAAGAATTCCCATCCCCAGCGACAACGAAAAAAATGCCTGTGATAAAGCGCTATTGACCACAACCGCATCCACTTTGCTAAAGTCGGGAATCAGATAATAACGTAAACCAAGTATCGCATTATCAAGGGTAAGAACAAAAATAACCAAACCCAGGAGGAGTAAAAAAAGCGCAGGCATCATAATTTTAGCTGCTCGTTCGATGCCGTTTTTCACCCCTGAAAGCAATATCACATTTAAAAAAACAGCCACAATTACTAGATAAACAAATACCTTATTGCTATTAATAAAAACATTAAAGGTTTCCGGTTTTGCCAGCGTATCTAGATTACCCGAAACAATTTCAATGAAATAACCAAAAATCCATACAGTGATAACCATATAGAAAACAGCGATCATAAAAGGGGTAATAACGGATAGTAGCCCAGCGATTCGCCAAGGCGACCCAGCACCGGCTTCTTTCAGATAGGCTCCGATCGGATCTTTCTGGGTCCGTCTGCCCAGACTCAGTTCAGCCATCATTACCGGAATACAAATAAAGACCACAAACATTGCATACAGTAACAAAAAGGCACCGCCACCACCCTTGGTCGCTGCGACTGGAAAGCCAACCAGATTACCAATACCCACAGCGGACCCTGTTGCCGCTAATATAAACCCCAGCCGTGAGCTAAATTGTTCGCGCCCTTCAGTCATGTTGCTAACCCTTATTATTGTTTAAGAAAATCCAGCGTGTATTCGAGCAATAATTCAGGTATTTCTTCAGCGATATAGTGACCCGATGCCAAAGCATTACCCTCGACGTTCAATGCCACTTTTTGCCATTCATGTAAGGGCGAGAAACACCGCCCGACCGTACCCTTTTCTCCCCACAATGCTAATAGTGGGCATTTGAGTTTATTTCCAGCATCAATATCGGCTTGGTCATGCTCTAGGTCTAGCCCTGCACTCGCACGGTAGTCCTCACATATGGCGATCGCGGCGCCAGGTAACTTTAAGCAACGTAAGTATTCACTAAATGCATCATCGGTAAACGGACCCATTCCAGCGCTCCTCGTCCCCATCACAGTGCGCAGATAGTTTTCGGGATCTGCTTCTATCAATGTTTCTGGTAGCGGTGTTGGACGAATTAGGAAAAACCAATGCCAATAAGCGCGGGCAAATTCCTCATTGGCTTGGGTATACATTGCCAATGTTGGCGCTATATCTAGCAGGACCATTCGGGACACGGCATCGGGGTGGTCAAGAGCAAGGCGGTGGGCGACTCTCGCCCCGCGGTCATGGGCAAGTACCGAAAACTGAGTAAACCCAAAAGACTGCATCAGCATCAATTGATCTCTCGCCATGATCCGCTTGGAGTAAGAGGCACTAGCTTCAGACGCTGGAGGCTTATCACTGTCGCCATACCCTCTCAAATCGGCGGCAACCACGGTGAAGTTCTCTGCCAGTTGATCAGCCACCTTATGCCAAATTACATGAGTTTGAGGATGACCATGCAGCAGTAGTAACGGAGGACCTTCTCCACCAATACGACAGTGGATATTAAGGCCGTTAACCAAACGTAATTCATGTGTATAAGAAGTAAACATAAGAGTCTTATCTTACCAAAATTGGTTGTTCCGTTTCCTATAGGCATAAAATACAAAAAAGGCTGGGGCAGGGCCCCAGCCTATCTATGTACAACGTTTAGAAGTTATAGGCGGCTCTTAAAGAGATAAAACGGCCCATATTGTCATAGTTTCCTCTCTGGCCTGTCCATGTCCCATCGCGACGAGGAGGATTTACATCAGCGATATTGGTCACGGTTGCCGTCAAGTTAAGAGAGTTGTCAAACTCATAACCAACTATCAAGTCATTATATATTCTGGAAGGGACTCCATTTTTATCAATTGTCTCATCAGTTAGAGCATTCGGATCTAGCTCAGCGGAACCGATATACCGAGTATTGAGACTAAATGATAAGGGACCTTCAACGTACGACAGGTTCAAGTTCGAACGGAACTCGGGGTTGTCAGGGTTGCCCTTAGTAATAAACAGACTGGTCGGATCCCCTGCGTCAATTATCTGCTCATGATCCAGTAGATAAGACCCACTTAATGCCATGGAAAAATCACCGTCCCACAGGCCAAATCCATATTGACTTTGAAAATCGATACCAGTCGCGTTTAGACTACCAACATTGACCTTATTAACATCAATACGGGCGATAGACGACTGGGCATCCCGGGTAATCAATGGGCAGAATTTGTTGTCGATCGTCGGCGAATCAACACATTTCTTAAGGATGTCGGCAACACCAAAAGAGCCTACGGCATCGGTAATTTCAATATCCCAATAATCGATAGACACAGAAAGTCCTTCAACAGCAGTGGGTGTAATGACCACACCAAAAGTAAGTGAGTCAGACTCTTCTTCCGTTAAGTTAGCGTTACCACCGGTTACTAGTTCCTTGGCGGGGTCCGGATCAGGATCGATCCAGCCCGCTGGCAAACCTAAAGCCACACAGTTACTTGCACGGTAGCCAGTACCCTGATCAATTCGGGCATCGTCGCATGGATCTTCAATAAAATTAGCCGTAGTTACGCCTGGGTTGAACAACTCAGAAAGGTTGGGTGCACGAACACTGGTCGCACTTGAAACCCGGAACCGAATATCATCACTCGGCGCCCAATTAATGCCAATCTTGGTGGCGGATGTGCTGCCAATGGTGTCGTAATCGGAAACCCTGACCGCGGCCTCAACATCCAACTGATCGGAAATAACCGGAATAAGAACCTCCAAATACGCCTCTTTAACGGACATATCGGCATCCTGTGGCTCTGCACCTCTGAATAGGTGCACCGCTCCCTGTCTTGCCAATCCATCATCCAAGGCAGAAATAGACTCCTCGCGATATTCAAAGCCTGTGGCAAATTGAATAGCGCCGGCCGGCAGGTCCACGATATCACCTGACAAAGACGCTGAGGCTATGCTCTGTTCGTTTCTGTGAGATCGAAGTACCGTATGCTGAAGATAAGACAGCACCTCATTTGATGGCGTGACACCTCCCAAAGGAAAGAATGGTACACAACCTGAAGCACCACTTCGGCAAACAGGTTCACCCGACACCGGGTCGGCGATCACGTCTATCGCATTGGCAAGATTCTGGGTGATAACGTAATTATTCCACTCGGAATTGTTTTCATAGCTAGATTCCTGAAACGCCACATCCCAGCTCCAATCGTTACTCATCTCGCCTTCGAGGCCCAATGTAATTCCATAGCTGCTACGCTCAAAGGTAGGTGACCTTAACCCCCACGCTCCATACGCCGCATTATATTTAATCGACGATAGTCCGTTCGCATCCAAAAGAGCCCCCATATCAGCGGGCATCAGTGGATTATCACGCTGTAACGTATTGATGGCTAAGCCACCATTCTTAGACGTGTTATCTGGCTGCCCAGAGCCTACACTGGTGGTTTTTGCAAAATCAGCGTCGACAAAGAAATTAACATCTTCTGAAATTTCGTAGTTCAGACTGACTCGGGTGGACAGAATTTCTTGCTCCTGTCGCAGACGGGAATAATCCACTCGGCGAAAGCCCTCTGCACCAATGCCACGAACACTAGAAATGGTTTCACCGGCATCTATTAACCTCAGGTTCGGAACAGCGGTATACCACTGACCACCGACCTTGAATGAACCTAAGGGTGAATAGGCAAATAAACCGACATCGTCGAAGTGAGCCCGGTCAGGTATACCATCGCTGGCCGAAGTATTATCAGGATTTTTAGTCAAAGTTAGCTGAGTTTTGGAAAAGTCTCGTTGCTGAGAGGTCAATTCGTCTTCCTTGCTATAACTCAGGCCAAACACCATGGAGCCACGCCCTTCCGCAAAATCCGAGCCACCAGCTAGATCAAAAGAAACTCTCTCGCCGCCGCCACCTTCAGTAGAAGCACCAGTACCAACAGACATCTCTAGGCCATCAATATCATCTTTCATAATTAGATTAACAACGCCACTAACCGCATCTGCACCATAGACCGCTGACGCACCACCGGTAATAATCTCCACACGCTCAATCATACCTGCAGGTATCATCGAGACATCAACAGCAGAGGAATCAGAGCTACCCGATACGCGGCGACGCCCGTTTACCAGCACCAGACTTCTATCGGTACCTAAACCTCTGAGGTTGACGAAGGCCGCACCAGCCTGGGCATTAGATACAGCCTCAGGACTAGAGTTTGAACCACCAAGACCAACACCGATTGAAGGAACAGACTTAAGCACATCGTAAACATTCCCATAACCGGAGTCTTCAATCGCCGCCTGGCCGACAACATTTACCGGCGTAGAGGTTTCAAAGCCAGAACGTTGAATTCGGCTACCGGTAACAACGATCTCTTCGAGGGACTCAACCGCTTTTACATCACCTTGAGCATTAGCCGTCAGTGGCAATGATCCAAGTGATAACAACGTCAGTAAACTCGCTGACGTTAAACTGCCTACTCTATGGGACAGGCTGTCGAATTTATTATTATTTTTCTGCATTTTATTCCCCTTTAAATTTTTTTATTCTCCCGATCAGCACGACTGCCCATCGACTTTCTAATCAGTCTTTTGCTACTAGGCTGTATCAAGCGCCAAAATTCAAAGTAGCATAGACTTTGAGAAATACTATATGTTTACAAATTAGCAATAAACTCTTAATTTGTAGATATTTGATTCACGATGTGTGTTGAGTGCTCTAGTTAAATTCATATCGACGTCTTACTGAGAAACGGATATAAATACTCCAATGTGAGACTCTACAAACGAGCGTTATTCAGTCCCGCGTCATGGTCGGGCTCTGGATATAGCCATTGAAGATCAAATACCAAACACCCGCTCAATAAGTAAATAGGTACTGGCAAAGGTCACTGCTATAGCAATAATGTTTAGCCAGAAACCCGCCTTGACCATATCAAAAAGGCGCATTTTCTCGTAGGTGAAAACAATGGCATTTGGCGGTGTCGCCACCGGCATCATAAATGCCATGGAGGCCGCAACTGTGGCTGGAATAGCAAGCATACGTGGATCCATTTCCATGCCTATCGCAACCGCACCGAGCACCGGTAGAAAGGTAGCCGCCGATGCAGTGTTTGATGTAATTTCCGTTGAAAATACAACCGTTATGGCCACTATAAATATCATCAACCAAACATTCACGTCAAAGCCTGTAACCGCCTCTCCTATCCAGACTGACAAACCGGTATGATCAAAGGCGGCGGCTAGCGCGAGGCCACCACCAAAAAGCAATAACACACCCCAAGGTAATTCTTTTGTGTCCTCCCACTCCAATACAAATTGTGTTTTCTTCCCCACAATGGGCCATGCAAAGAGCACCATTGCCGCACAAAGGGCAACAGTAGTGTCATTGATGGATAGCCCGGTCAAGGCCACCACCTGTTGGCGAAACATCCAACCCAACGCCGCGCCCAGAAAAACATAGGCAACGGCTTTTTCGGCCTTAGACATTGAACCCAGCTCGCCTAATTCTTGTTTAATAACAGTCCCGACATCGCCAATACTAACTTGGGTTGATGGGAATATAACTTTGGTCAGCATAATCCAAGCTATTGGAAGCATGATAAGGACAATGGGAACACCAAACGTCATCCAAGTGAAAAAATCGATCTCAATGCCATAGCTACTGGAGAGAAAACTTGCCAATAAGGCATTGGTAGGCGTTCCGATTAGCGTACCCACTCCGCCTATCGTCGCACTGTAGGCAATACACAGCATCAATGACACACCAAAACGACGTACTGTGTTCTCATCAGGCGTTTGCCGAGCCACAAAATCGATCACCGACAAGGCTACCGCATACATCATAATGGTTGTCGATGTGTTGGATATCCACATCGACAGAAAAGCCGTCGCAATCATAAAACCACCGATCACGCTGTCTTGATTAGTACCAACTAATGAGATGATCCTGAGCGCAATGCGTCGGTGCAGCCCCCACTTCTGCATGGCTACAGCCAGTAAAAAACCACCCAGAAACAGGAATATCAGTGGGTGGCCGTAGTTGCTAGCGACCATTTTCATTTCCCCAATACCAAATAATGGCATCAGCGGAATAGGCAAAAGCGCCGTTGCTGGTATGGGGACGGCCTCGCTCAACCACCAAACCACCATCCACGACGTTAAGGCCACCAGAGTCCATGCTTGCGGCTCCATACCCTCTGGCGATGGCATTATAAGTATCAACAACATGGCAAGTGGGCCAGCGACCAAGGCGCCGATGCGAAAATTATCAAGAGATGGGGTGTGGCTTGTATTATTTTCATTTAGGGCTAGTTTCATGGCTCACCATTTGATTGATAACAAACGTTCGGATTATTGTGCTTCATCCCCCACCTAGCCACTAAAACTATGACTAGCGTCTAGGAATGACGGGATCAACTTTGGAGTCTTCACAAGTATCTAAACTATGCTATATTTCATACTACGTAAACTGAACGGGTATATCATGGTTGTTGAAAACACGAAACGTGCAGAAACACCTCTTCCAAAGGATCTTAACGTATTTCTTACAGTTATCCGACAACGGAGCTTTGCCGCAGCGGCAGAAGAGCTTGGGCAATCATCGGCTTATATCAGTAAACGTATTCGAATCCTTGAAACGACATTAAAAACACGCTTGCTGCATCGAACAACACGACGACTTTTTCTCACTGATGATGGCGAGCGTGTGCAGCAGTGGGCTATGCGTATACTCACCGATATTGATGAGATGGTGGACGACCTTACCCAAGCACAATATATTCCTCGTGGATTACTGCACATTTGCAGCACCTTCGGGTTTGGTCGGCAACGTCTGGGACCAGCGTTGTCGCTGTTCGCAAAGAAACACTCAGAGCTCGAAATCCGCCTTGAAGTCTTTGATCGCAGCGTGGATATTATTCAGGAGGGCTTCGATCTCGAAGTGCGCGTTGGAGAAGATTTACCTGAACAACATATTTGTAAGTTATTAAAAGCCAATCATCGTATCCTCTGCGCATCTCCAAAGTACCTGGATAAAAACGGTATCCCAGAAACAGTCGATGATTTGCAGAACCATGATTGCTTAGTTCTGAAAGAACGAAATTCACCTTTCGGTATCTGGAACCTAACACGCAACGATAAAGATATATCAGCATCCATCAGCGGCCCCTTATCGACAAACAATGGAGAAATTATTTCGCAATGGGCAACAGAGGGCCATGGTATCGTCTTGAGATCACTATGGGACGTTGAACCCTTGCTAGAAACTGGCGAACTGGTACAAGTACTTCATGGCTACACGCAACAAGCCGGCATTTGGGCCGTATACCCCACTCGGTTATCAAGCTCCGCAAAATTGCGTGTTTGTGTCGAATTCCTAAAGGACTACTTCAACAACACTTGCTGACCCGTTTGGTCCGGTTAATGTCAGGCAGTAATCACCACCACCCGCCTTTAATTAATTCCTGATACAAAGAGTATTGATGGCCATCTGTTGGCACTAACCTGAGGGTATTAGCTTTCAGACGCTTACCCCTACCTGCAATCTCAGAGACTTGGTGTCTTAATGTCTCCGCACAGGTCTGTGGATTGGAAAAGAGAGGCGCTAGTTGGTTGACCTTTTCAAAGGCCTCCATGGGGTCTTTAGTCGCGAGGGATTGTCGAATGAACTGGTTATTCCACCGAAGATTAAGGTAGTAAATGCCATTTCTTTTGATGGTATAAGGAACTGATCGCTTTCTCATTGTGTGACACCTTGTGTGACAAAATGTATCAAATCGAAAGCTAAAAGAAGAAAAACCCCTGTAAAAACAGGGGGTTATCTATAGCTGGTGGAGGCGGCGGGAATTGCAACTACACGATAACCTATTGATTAATATAGGTTTAATTCGTTTAAAATTCCGATTTTGTTACATCTTTTGTTACATTAATAATTCGAGCGATGACCTATTTTTTCTTTCAGTTGACTCTCAATAAAGATATCACTACCTACAGGTCGAAAACCGTACAAGCCTTAGCTAGATGACCAACCGATTCTGTTAAGCCAAGCGGCGTCAAATAACTGCTACTTTGTTTCAGTAGATTGCCTACCATGCTGGCATCCTCAGCGCTCAAATCGCCATCGTTGAGCGCCTTGGTCATGGCAGCATGAATTGTGCCCGCGAACAGAGATAAAAAAACGGAGACGGATAAGGTCATCCGCTTCAATGGGCTTATTACTTTTTTTATAATATTAATTCCATGTGCTTTGTGTAGATGGCCACACCCCAGTGAGATGTGGCGCATCTTCATTTCAGCGGTGTGCTTAAAAGTCCATAGAAAGGTCTACGCCCCACGTTCTCGGCGCGGCGTAATTGCCTCTCAACGAATTGGAGTTAGCCACTTTTTCAGTGAAATATTCTTCGTCGGTCAAGTTGTCACCCCAAAGCGCGATACTCCAGCTCGCGCCTTCAGGGATGTAGCTAATACGCGCTTGTAACAGTCCTACCGATTTCTGTTCAAGTTCCTGCGTACTGGGAGAGGCGATAAAATCGTACTGGAATTCGCCCGTGTATGAATAGCTCAATACCATGGGTACTGTTGCACCAGCCAGCTGAATGTCATAGCGAGCAACCGCGAATGCGGTAATATCAGGTGCTCGTAGTAGGGATTCGCCTGAGGCGTCGTAAAATATATCGCCATAACCCATTGCACCGGTACCCAGTTCAATCTTGGGTACTTTAGCGGACGCATCATAATCCTTGTATTGGCTATCAAGCGCGCTGAATCCCCCGCTCAGAACCAGAGAATCTGTCGCTAGCCAAGTAAGATCCATCTCAAATCCAAGCACGTCCGCATCGGCGGCATTCTGTGTCACCAGCGTGGGAGTATCGCCGTCACCCGCGGCACGTGTCACTTGCAGGTTTTTATAGTCGTAGTAGAACAAGGAGCTGTTGAGTCGAAGCCTGCTGCCAAAGAATTCGCCCTTGTAGCCAACTTCAAAATTATCCAAAATTTCCGGATTTAATACGGGTCTGACTGTGCCATCAAATTTCGGGTTGGCGGGGCTGTTGAAACCGCCACTTTTAAAGCCCTGAGAATAGGTAAAGTACAGCATTCCCGATTCAAATTGTCGCTGAATATCGAGAGTGGGCGTTAGCTCCGCCCAGCTGGCATCCGAGGCAAAAGGCAAAGGACCACCCGACAGGTTTAAGTAGCCTGGTGTGGCTACCGAACTTTGAGCTTTCTTCTCATCGGTATATCTGGCGCCTATGCTTGCGGTCAATTGCTCAGAAAAATCATAGGTAACTTTCGCCAGCACGGCATAACTATCTGTGTTCACGGTTTGTGGGCCGAGCTCTGCGGTTAAACCGGGAAATTGAATAGAGGTTGCGGTGGTTTGGGCTAAGGCCTCTGTTGTATGGTATTCCGTTGCGATCAGCCATTGCAGTCTGCTGTCGCTATTAGAAGTAAAGCGTAACTCCTGGCTGAAGCTATCTGCCTCACCGTAGAGCTGGCCGCCCAGCACGTTGGTCGAGCCGCCATCGGTTTCTAGGGGGCCGGAGGAGTCGCTATCGGAATAGGTGCTGATCGACATAAAGTCGAAAGAATCAAAAGGGATTGAGAGGGTCAAGTCGTGGGCCTGGCCTTCAGTTTTTGCGTTCCCCGCAATATTGTGGGCGACATTGTCACCGCTTGTGCCGGTGAAGCCGCCGAGCGCCAAGCCAATATTCGTAGGAGCCGCGTCCAACGAGTTTTGGCGAAAGCCCGCTGTATGATCGGTCTTAAAGTAGAGTGCCGTCCATTTCAATGTGGACTCATCCGTAATGTCCCAGTGCAGCTTGCCGCGGAATGATGTGTAGTCTTGGTTGTCGTATTCCTCGTTACCCTCATCAGACAGATTGTCGGCATAACCGTCCCGTTGGTAGCTCGCCGCGGAAAGTTGTACCCGTACGGTATCGGTAAGAGGGCCGCTGACAACGCCGTCAATTTTATTAAGGCCATAATCACCCAGAGATGCAGTGGCACTCCCGGCCCATTCGTCGCCGGGATCTTTGGTGATAATTCTCAGCGCACCGCCAATCGAGTTGCGACCGTACAGAGTTCCCTGAGGGCCTTTCAATACTTCCACTCTCTCCACGTCGGGCAAATCCAAAAGTGCTCCGCCGCCTCCACCCATATAGCGCTCATCGACGTAGACAGAGACGCTAGGTCCAAGCCCAATGGTTGCCAAACGTGTACCCACACCACGAATGTAGGGCGATGGCGAGCCCTGCGTACTTGCGACCACTAGTCCCGGTGTAACCGCCGCGAGAGATTGGATGTTAGTAACACCATACTCTTTGATCGCCTCAGCTGAAAAAGAGGCGATGGTTAAGGGTACCTCTTGAAGATTTTGAGTGCGTTTTTGGGCGGTTACAATGATTTCTTCAAGCTCGAGTGTCTGAGCTAATGACATTGATGAAATTGGTGTGGCGATGCAGGCCACAGCCAGCGAAATGGTACATGGAAGAGTTCGAATTTTAGTTTTTATTTGCATGATACGTTTCCCCTTAAAGCCTTTAATAATTCCGGCAATACCTGCCGTTGTTCAGTTGATGCTGAAGAATCAAGATATAGATAAAACGCTTATCCGTCAAATTAACTTTACTTATAGTCCAATAGTGAGGGAATATAGAATAAATCGCTGTTTTTCAGCATTATAGGGGTAGTTTTTTGTAATAAAGTTTGAATTATTGTCAGCTTTTAAAGTATTTCAACCATCAATATCAAGTATAAGTTTCAGTAACTTTACTATTTGTACGGTTATGTATTGATTGATACGATGGCATAAATTGGCTTCTAGGGCGAACGGTATGGGTTTGAAATTAGAAAGCGAGGTTAGCTTTATCGGCGCGCTAGAGTATATTATGTTGAAAAGGCCTCGCTCATTAGTAAGTTATCGATCTTATGATTCACTCTAGCACTCCCGGAAAACCCCGAACGAGACTGTCCCTTGAGGCAAGAAGCGCCATGATTCTAGATCATGCTGCCAAGCTGATTGCTAAAGAGGGGGTGTCTGCGGTGAGTATGGAGACTGTTAGCAATGAGGCCGGAATTAGTAAAGTTCTGGCTTATAAGTACTATGCTAGCGTGACTATTTTGTTGAGGGCGCTCTTAACCCGTGAGTATGGATATTTGCGTAACCTGCTTTGGGTGGCCGCCAAAGAAGCAGAAACGCTGGAGCAATTGGTTCGACAAACCACCAAAGTTTATCTGGCTTACATTGAAGAGCATGGTCCTTTGATTGAGAGGCTAGAGGCAGAGCCGGCTGTGATTAATTATGGTGATTTACCCGAACGCGGCCATGCTGAAACGATCATGTATCTCGCTCAAATCCTTCATGATAACTTTGATATTGGTACGGACTTGGCTTTACCCATTGCAGAAATATCCCACGGTCTGCTAACGGCGGCGTCTCATTACATTATTCACAATGAGACCAAACGCCAAACCGTTGAGGACATTACGGTTACTATGATGCTAGCCAGCTTGGAGTCGATACAAAAGAAATCTCAGGGCTCACCTAGGCTATTGGTGGAACGTGAGCCGAAAAAGCGCAATCAACAGGATTTTCTGGCTAGTCGCACTGACGCCCCCAAGAAAATTCGAACGAGGCTGTCCCCAAAAGCAAGAAAAGCTATGATTTTGGATCACGCTGCCAAGCTGGTTGCTAATGAGGGCGTGTCCGCGGTGAGTATTGAGCGAGTTAGCCTTGAGGCGGGTATAAGCAAGGCTTTGGCGTATAACCATTACTCCAGTGTGACGAGTTTACTGCAAGCACTTTTGGTCCGAGAGTATCGGCACCTGAGGCGATTGCAGCTCGATACCGTAGAAAGTACTGAAACCTTAGAGCAAATGGTACAGCAAAGTACCCGGGTTTATCTTTCCTATATAAAAGAGCATGGCCTGCTTATTGAGAGGCTGGAAGCCGAACCTGCTATTGCCAATTATGGCGACCCCTCTGAGTATGGCAACTTCGCAACTGTTATGTATCTCGCTCAAATATTAAAAGATAATTTTGGCATTGAGATAGAGACTGCGTTAGTCATTACTGAAATATCTTACGGTCTGCCTGCGGCAGGAGGGCGCTACTTGATTCATAATGAGGCCAATCTTCAAACCATTGAAGATATTGTGGCGAAGATGGTGCTTGCCAGCTTGGAGTCAACTCAAAGGAAATGCCAATTCTCAATGAGGCGACTACACAAGTACGAGAGACCAAAAGGTGATCGTATTAAGCAATCCTAGAGGCTAACCCTCTACAGCCCTCAATTTATATAGCTCTAAAAAGCAATAAAAAGATGGGAACAACATTTGAAAAAAACATTGAAGTTCATCAAGCGGGCAGTCTCCTGTAGTGGTATTTTTTGTCACTGGTAACCGCTAATGTTTTGGCTCGAGCTGAGAAGACTCACCTTCCCTTATAATAGATACGGAACCTTGTTTCCGATTTTGGCAAGAGAAAAACCCCCTGAATAACAGGGGGCTACCTTTTTTGGTGGAGGCAGCGAGAACTGCATATAGTCGGTAAATAATTGATTAATATATGTTTAATTAAATTACATATCCGTTTATGTTACCTGCTGTATTACATTAATAAGTTCCAAAGTGTTTAACTCAAAGCTGTAATTTGATCGTTAGAGGCTTTATTAGTAATAACTCCAGCACCTATCCAGATCTAAGTTATTTCTTTCGCTACTTCCTGGAGAGAGGCTTTTACGCTTTGGGCTTGTTCAGCTTGAGAGACCAGTGGAGGAATCTCAGGCTCTTTGCTTCGGTTCTTGCTCCGGATCAACCCAAAAAATCGAAGGGAACAACACTAGCCCTCCAGCTCAATCGCTAGGCGACGTAAATTCAGTGCATAGGGCAGAACTTCCGCTATAGAACCCAAAGTGACCAACACGCCATAAGTACCTGTTTCTCGATCCACCCAGGGAAAGGTACCAAAGGCGCCTGCGCTGTTGACCTGCATGCAGCGCCCCTCAAGCGGTGCTTCGCACCACAGGCCGAGCCCATAAAACCAATCCGGCCTGGGGCCAGGCACAATTTGGACCAGAGAGGAAGTCAGGTCGCTCTCCATTTGATCAATGGTGCCCTTGGTCAACAAACCATGCCCCGTCTCATTGGGAAACAGGGTTGTTAGAAAGTTGAAATAGTCTTGGCCGGAAGCGTACAGACCACCTGCAAGATTCGGCGAATGAATTTCGGTCCCTGGACTGTGCCAAAATGGATGGCCGTAAACACTCTGCTCCATTTCGGAGGGCGTTGCGACCAACTCATCAAAGAGTTGCGACCAGCGTTTGCCGGATGCCCGCTCCGCAGCATAGCCCGCGATCTGCATTGAAATACCGCCATAGGCAAACACAGCTCCCGGTTCATTTTTCACCGGTATTTTAATCAGCTGCTCAACGTGCTCCCCATAGGACATGCTCGGAGGGTTTTCAATCGCATGGCCCCAGCTAGCTCCGCTGGAGTGACTCAACAACTGTTGCATTGTTGTGTCCGCCCAGTGTCCAGTCAATTCGGGAATATAACGCTTAAGTGGCGCATCTAGACTGAGTACACCCTGTTCAACCAGGCGCATCAAAACCGCAGAGCTTACCCATTTACTGGCTGATGCAACCGACACAACCGTATTGGCATCAAAATCACCCGACCTAACCCGAATCCCTTCAACACCATTTCTGCCTACTAGCATCACGGCACCAGGCAACTCGAGAACGTCTACCATTTCATCCAATGCCGTCTGCAGAGATTCCCTCTGGACGTTATCGGGATATACAGGCAGGCCACGCGTGTTCCACTTGCGCAGTATTACGTTGAACAACGAAGATCGTATATACGCGGAGATCTCGCTGCGACCTATACTACCGTCGCCGTCACTATCGAGCTCGATGAATCGCAGGCGCATCAATGGCGAGACTTCTTCGATTTGAAGCATGCCGTTTCTATCAACATCCATTAGACCCATCATATGATCAACCTGTTTTCCTTGCCATGATGTGGCGAGCCAGGTCGTTACTCCAAGGGCAACAGTGAGGGTAAGTAACGTGACTTTTTTGTATGTCTTCATCGAAAACGATTTCCTTTGTGAAAAGTGAAGGCCTTTATTAAATCAGGGTGTATACCAGATAGGGGATGAGTAGGCTCGCTCTTGGATAGTCTTAGCCCCGCGGTCAGTTTCAGTGACCTGCAACGCAATGGCATCGTAGAGAGAGTGCCTGGCCGTGGGAATCTGTAGCGCCCGGATGTAGTAGAACGCGCGTACACCGGCGTCAAATTCGGGGTCGACCCAGAGGGTGGATAGTTCATCTGTGCCAATCGAATTGCTAACCGCAGCAGTGGCTTGGTTAACCGTATTGCCGATTGCAGGTAGTTTGCCCGCGGTATCAGGCTGCCTGACTCCCGCCCATGCAACGTTGAACACCTTCTCTTGGGACTTGCCTTCAGCATCGAGCCATCCCTTCACCACCTGCACTCGATCGAGGTTGGCACCGATAGGATCGCGGGCAGCGCTGATCAGAAATCCCGGCGCGTCTCCCTGATTGCCTCCTCTCAGGTCACCACCCATAGGAACGCCTTTGGTATAACCGATGTTGACATAGTCGGATGAATTCATATCCATAGGAGTGAAGTTCCAGCCGCCAAAAAATCGCAGGCTAATTCTCGGGCCGGTCGTGGCATAGACCTCGCGCCGTTTGAATGCTGCCATAATCGATTCGCGATCATTGCTGTCAGCCCACACGGCCGCAAGGCCCTGTGCTGACATGGCCCAGCCGCTCGAGCGGTGTGGCTGCCCGGGATACATGCTTTTGTTCCCGGGCACACTGTCGCGTGCGAACTTGCCGTGAAAGTTGCCCTCTTCTGCCGATGCCAGACCGGTATGAGAGTCGGTCGAACCAATCAATCCGTACTTGTAGGGATTGATCCCGAGACTACTGTCGAATTCCAGCCCGCGCTTAAGTGCACCGCGAAGATAATCCCCCTCTGTCGGAATGTAGTCCTCGGCCTTGGCCTGCAGAAAGAAGCCGTAAGTTTCGAAATCAGCAAATTCATCATTGGGTGAGAGCAGGGCAGCAGTTTCTGAATCTCCTTTGAACTGCGTGATTTCCGCGACCGGCTCCCACTTCTGCCGCGCACGCGCATACTCCTGGCTCACCGGTTCATCCTTGATGGTGGTTTGAGGGAACATGAATCCTTTGGAGATATTGGAATTATGCGGTATGGCGATAAAATCCGACTCGGTGTCACTTGACGTTTTCTCCAGCCAGGCCCACAAATCCTCTGGATAAGCGCTATTGTTGGATCCATAGGGCTGAAAAGAGCGCGCTGTCTCACCATCGGCGTCGGTAAAAACAACCCGATGCAGGTTGGCTCCGCCCGGCCCCGAGGTCCACTCCCAGCCGATCATGGCCGTGAACCGACCCGGATCGTTGTAGGCGTCTGCCACGCGTGTATATTGTTGCCAGGTATCGCTCGCCATAACATCCGCATTGGGTATTGGGCTGCTCACTTCTTCAGGCGGCCGGGCGGCTTCCACGGGGCCACCGCGATCCTTAATGAGCGAAGATGCCAGCCCAAACAAATCAAATTCCTCCAGCGCCTTGCGCAAGCGATACTCGATGAGCCAACTTTTCATGGTGTCGAGAAAGCCGAGGCCGTCGCGAGGAATACCGGTCTCGGCTATTGTCTGCAACGCCCCCATGAGTTCAGCGTGATCGGCAATAACAAGAAAATCCAGGGGTGTGTCAATCTGCACTCGCGCCTGATAGTAAGGGTGAATGACGGGCTCACCTTGGGCATAACGGTAGGCGGTTGCGGGATCCACAGAACGATTGAATCCCAAATAGGCATCAAACGAATTGGAACTGTGAACGTGAGTGTCCCCCCAATAGAGTGCACGGTCCTGTCCGACGACTGGACTGGCAGCTACAGCTAGTACCAGCAGTGCACTGCTCGCAAACAATTTCATCTAACCTTCCTCATTATAGTCGAGCGCCACTAAACTTGGCGCGCGCCGCGGAAATAGCAGCAAGAATCATCTTCTTCTCACTGCCATCCCTGTGCGCTATCAATGTTCAGATATTGGAACCGGCGTCAGACTCATTTTCAGACCCGCATCTTCCGTTTTTTTGCCATGTTGCGAATTTATTTCCAGCTCGTTCAGAATCTCGAGGTGTCCGGCACGAGTGAGCCGATAGCGCGCATAGAATGGCAGCGCGCAAAAACCCGCGATGCACATGATTGGCCCGCCGAAGAAACCCAGACGCCAGATGACCTCAGTGTCGACTTCACCGGGCACCGCATCAAAGGGGAACACAACATACAGATCCAGCACTATGCCTCCGATTAGATGACCCGCTGAGTTGGATGCTTTTGCGAAGAAAGCGCGCGCTGAATAGATCAATCCTTCCTGGCGCAGGCCGCTTAGCAACTCGTTTTCATCCGCTATATCACCCAGGATCGACATCATCGCAACAGCGCCCGCGGCGGCACATGTCGAGGCCAGTAAGGCACTCAACAGCAATATCGGCAGCAAATTTTCAGACCCATTGACGGGCATCAAATCCAATAAACGAAGATTTATGGGTATCTGACCAAATATCATTAAGCCAAGAAGCCCACCGATCAGCACCGGCTTGCGGTCAAATTTTCTCATCAAAACGGGAGACGCAGTCGCGCCGATGATAACGGCCGGGATTAACACCAGACCGAACCATTTGATTTGCTCGGGTTTCAATTCCCAGAAATAGGTTGCGACAAAGATCGATGAGGTGTCACTCAGCCCAATTGAAATCATGAGCAAGAAAAACCCAATCATCAAAAAGGCGTAGTTGGGATTAGCAAACGCGCCAATCAGTTCTCGATAGAAATTCAGGAGTGATCTTCGCGCCTCATTCTTAGGCACCGAACTTAGATAGGGTACCCGGTCCAGCGTGCCAAAAGCACTAAGATTTATCATCACCAAGATCATCCCGCAGGCGGTTAGAATCACGGGTGGATACGCCGATGCGTCCAGGTGTTTAGGGACAACGGACCCATCGGCTAATAGGCTTTCGCCACTGAGAAAGAAACCCCAGACCGTAAAGGAAAATAGCGCGCCAGATACATAGCCAATGATCGCGCTCATACTGAATAGCTTCGATCGCTCATTGGGGTCCTTGGCCAACTCAGCTCCCAATGCGTGATGTGGGATGGTATACAGCGTTACAAACAAGCGTCCACATATAGTCCAAAAAGCTAACCAGACAAACAGCCACATTTGATTGGGTTCACCTGCAGCTCCGCCCGTTAACGAATCCGGCGGACTGAAAATCAAGTACAGTGAGATAGCGAGTGGAATTGGAGCGGCAAAAAGAAAGGGGTGGCGTCTACCCAGCCGCGACCGCCAGCGATCAGAAATCATCCCAACCATAGGATCGGATATAGCGTCGCCGATCATTGCGAGCATTATCGCAATACCTATAAGCGAATTGGAAAGACCAACTACTTGGTTATAGTAAATGACGATAAAAGTATTAAACATACCCAGGAAAACGATTTCGCCCATCTCTCCGATTCCATAGGCTAACCTAGTCCTTAATGGTAACTGTTCCCGTGTGATTTCCATGTAGCCTCGCTGCAAGTGGTCGCTAGATCGATTAAAGCCAATATTTCTGCAAGAGAGAAATAAACTAGCCGCCAACACCCACTTCGGCAAAGGCGGCTAGCAAAACAACTCTCGCTATATGATCTCTAACTAAAGACTATTGAAATCGATAACCCAGGGTGAGGCCATAAGTTCGAGGCTGATTGGGCCAGGAGTTTATGGTACCGGGTTGGGCAACTCCAGCAAACGCTGTATGAAAATACTCATCATTATTTACGTTACGCCCCCATAAACTGGCAGTTAAACCGTTTGAAAAATCGATGCCGACACTGGCATTAAAAGTACCGATCTCCCGCTTAACTCCCGGGAAACTGTCATTGATCTCGGTTTCTTCTTCGTAAACATAGTCGGCTCTGACAAAGCCGTTGGCGTTAGCACCCACGTTGAAGTTATAAGTGGCGCTGCCAACCAGACTCCATTCAGGAATGCCGCCGGGTTTTGTGCCAGACCGGTCAATCGGCGCTGCCGCGCCGAAGGCTGGCGGTGCGTTCTTATAGTCAACATACTCTGGATCCAGGTAGGTTCCTGCCAATCTGAAAAGCAGGCTTTGTGCAGGTGCATAGTTGAGGTCAAACTCGGCCCCTTTAACCTGCATCTCGCCTGCGTTGGTTGAAATAAATCGGACACCGTCAAAGGCTCGGGTCTGAAAATCTTCAATCTGCTGGTCGAACACCGCCGCAGTGACAGAAAAATTATCATAAAAGGCTTTTAGGCCAAGTTCGTAGACCATAGAACTTTCCGGATCAGAGAAACGTGCGCCGTATTGTTGGTTGGCCGTTAGCAGACCGGCTTCCGCAAGGGCTTGGGCAGAAGAGCGCAGAGGATGGGATCCTCCCAGATCCCAAGAGCTTGCTTTAAAGCCGGTTGCAACCTTGCCATAAATATTAATATTGTCATTTACCTCGTAAGCCAAACGCACCATCCAGGTGGTATCGCCGTCTGACGACTCATTTGACTCTACCGAGTTAGGCAACCCTAATTGCGGCGGTCTGAACTGAAAAGGTCTAAAAGCGGCAAAGGCGCCACCCGCCAATGTTCCTAAGTCCAGAGCGGAAAAGGTGTCTTCATTTCGAATCTGCGAAACCATCGCTTCTTTTTCATCTTTGGTATAGCTGATCCCCGCGCTAGCTGTCAGCTGATCCGTAACATCAAAATCAACAGTACCAAAAAATGAGTAGGCGTCATTATCCAATTCAGATGCTCCAGCAATTTCTATGCCCTCGCGAAAAAAAGTGCCCGGAGCGTTACCGCTGGCCCGCTCAGCCAATGCAATAGCGTTTCTAGATAACGCGAGCATGTAATTACGCAGGTCTGCACCGTATTCGGTGACACCACCCAGTTTTACATCTTCCTGGAAGAGGTAGGCCCCTGCCATCCACTTTAACCGGGTATCACCTGTAGAGGTTAGACGCACTTCCTGCGAGAACATTTCCGAGTCCTGATACGTGGGTCCTCTGGCTATATCTACACTGGTATAATCAATATCACCATCACCCACTACGCTATTCTCGCGGTAGGCGGTAATGGAAGTAAGCGTGAAGCCATCGAAATCGACATTGGCATGAACTGAAAGACCCGTATCATCGATCTTGTTGACTTGATCGTGGTTCAGATAGGATTCGTAGTCAAAAGCCCGTTCGGGATCGAGCGTTTGAGCGCCAAGACTTTGAATGACTAGACCCGTAGTACCAACTTGTACCGCACTGGCAGAGCAGCATACTTCGTCTATTTCACTGTAATCGGCTATCACCCTGATAGATACATCGTCGGTGGGCTGCCAAAGCGCCTGGGCGCGTAAATTAAGCCGGTCTTTATCGTTAAGATCTTGCAGTCCACTGAGGCTCTTGGTGTAGCCATCACGCGTATAACTGCTACCTGAAAGGCTCAGAGCAACGGTGTCTGACACGCCACCACTAACATAAGCTTTTACCTGTCGATGATCATAGTTACCCAGTGACGCTTCAACCTTGGCGTCAAATTCCTGCGTTGGTGCCTTTGTCACAAGACTGATGGCACCCGCCGCGGCATTTTTCCCAAACAGGGTGCTTTGAGGCCCGGCAAGCACTTCAACTCGTTCCAGTCGCGGTAAGTCCATAACTTGTGATTGCGAACGCGGCAGGTAAATCCCATCTATATACATACCGATTGATGATTCTGACCCCACCGCAGAAGCACTGGTAAAACCGCGGACGGTCATTATGCTCGCACCGGCCCTTGAACTAGGTCGTGCCCTGAAGGACGGAACTAGGCTCTGCATATCAAACAAATCAATGGCGTGGGTTTTATCTATAACATCGCCAGGTATGACCGAAACAGCTATCGCGGAGTCTCTCAGAGTCTCAGCGCGCTTTGAGGCGGTGACAATAACCTCATCCAGAAAACCGTCCTGCTCCTGTGCCCAAACGTTGCCAGCAGCGGTGGCGAGCACAGCAGCAAACAATGCGCTTCGACGGAAAAGTGAATTACTTTTTGCATCATTATTAGTATCTATATCCAACATTATCAGCCCCTTTAACGCGCCATTCATGGCGTCAATTATTTTTCTTTTTAATGAGAGTTGGCCCCTCACCGGAACGAGCGCGGCACATGCAAACTTTCTATTATTAACAATGCATCACTACACACTAGTTAACAAAACATATAATAGCGGAAAGGAAATTGCAAGAGACATTAGGCATTTTTTCTCGAGGTTACTCGGAATATTGTTGTGGAAACGCATCCTCGGTTTTTCGAAATACCAAAACTCAGATGCCAGTTAGACTAGGTAGAAAGCGCCTTTCCAGTGTATCAAAAGGCCTCACCCAGCGCCCTGATTATAAAATACAACGTTGAGTATTAGATGACCCAAAAGAGATCGGTAGTGGCAACGGCGTCAAAATAAACTCACTCACCCTTTACTTTTAGTTTAGGGTTTATATAATAGCAAAAACTAAACGATAAGGATTAAAGAGAATGAGTACACAGCAATCACACCGCGAAGGCAGAATCATTCATGACGCAGACAGTCACATAATCGAATATCCTGGCTGGCTGGAGAGCTATTCCAGCGAATACGTTAAAGCCAACCTGAAGCCCAGCAAATTAACGATGGACAATCCAATATTTAAGCGAATTATCGATCAGGCCGATAAACGTCTGGCCGGCAATGATCCGGAGCTGACAGAAACATTGAAATCGAACATCTTCGGCGCGAAGGAAAAGCTCAATATGTGGGCAGCCTTCGGTGCGACCAAGAAGGAAGAAAGAAGTGAATCGCTGAACATAATGGGTATCAGCTCGCAGCTGATCTTTCCCAGCATCGCGATGGCGCGTTTTTCGCGCACCCCTGACATGGACTTAATGTACGGCGGCGCGGACGCCTTGAATCGTGGTATGGCAGACTTTTGCGCCGACGATCCTCGCATGCTGGCAGTGGGCCATGTACCCCTGAACGATCCAAAGCGCGCACAGGATTGCCTTAAAAAAGCGCTGAAGCTTGGCATTCGCTCAATCTGGATCATTGCGGATTCCGTCGAAGGCCGCGCCCCTTCCCATCTGGACTACGACCCTCTCTGGGCGATGATGGAAGAAGCCGGAGTAGCACTCACCCTGCACATCGGTAGTGGGGTAAACATGCCACCCGAGTATATGAATACCGGTGAAGAGCGTCAGCTGAAAGGGAGCCCGTTCAACATAGAAAGTACTAAAGCCCATGACATACCTGTATTGCACCACGCCATAGAGCGCTGGCTAACCTGTATGATCTACCATGGTGTTCTGGAGCGCTTTCCGCGCCTCAAAGTCGGCATTATCGAGCTGGGGGCTAATTGGCTTCCCACCACTCTCGCGAATTTGGACATTGGCCGTTTTCATCTGGGGAAGTTTGACACCAGCTTAGACAAACTTTCTCTAAAACCATCAGAGTATATTCAGCGGCAGGTTCGCGTCGCGCCCCTGCATATGGAAGATGCCGGCTGGATTTTACGTAATGTTGGCAAAGACATTCTAATGTTCAACACCGACTACCCTCACCCTGAGGGTGGCAGCGACCCCTTCGGTGACTTTGAACGTAGCCTCAACGCCGTAGATGCTACCCCAGAGGAATTGGACAACTTCTACAGTAAGAACTTCGAATTTTATATGGGCCTGTAGTACTTCCCTAATCGCGCGCGGCCAGCCGAGACTGGTCGCCGCGCGAATTCACTGTCAGGTTTTAAACGCCTCTACACCGTTCAGAATAAAACTGACTGTATCCTCCACCATTTTTTTCCGGCTACCACCGTATCTGGCATAGTGCCTGGCGGCTTCGATAGAAGCACCGGATGCCAGGGCGATAACATGACTCGCCTGAGAGGGTTTCAGGTGGTACATCTCTTCCACAGTATTCACCAGAAACCGTCCAGTCTTGCGTACATTCTCACTCTGTCTCTCTTTGGTCACTTCGTGTAGTTCCGGCTGCGCCCCTAAAATATGAGTAATTCCGCCGAGAGATAACTGTTTGAAATTGAGGTTTACGAAAAGCCTCACGACATCATCAAAATTTTTTGCTTTAGATAACTCCTCTCTAACGCTAAGGGCATAGCTCTCATACTCTCTCGCCCAGAGATCCTGTAACAATACCAGTCGGGTATCAAAATACTTGTATATCAATGGATTGCTAACCCCCGCCTCTGAAGCCAACGCGTCCATGGTGAAACCAGAAAAGCCCTCTTTCAAGAGAAGGTCTCTGGCACTGTCCAGCAGTTGGTTTCTACGGCCTTCAGGGGAAAGGCGAGTGCGCTTCTTGCCACTCATAAACAGGTGTCCTTATTCATTGCGAAATGACGATACTCTAACGCAAACATTTTTAGATTAGTTTTTAGGATACTACCGATACCATGGAACTTACCACTGTTTTGCAATCTCAGAGATCAAATTCGGGTTCAGACTGGCTTCGCCCAAGACTTATTTATTATCAGCGGGGTTATCGACATTTGTCAGCCATATCATTGACAACGCTTTGCATCAGTCTTTATTATAGTTTTTATATATTATAATCTCTATAGCCATCTAGATCATCTAGCGATTAACCTAAAGGACATAACCAACATGAACCAACCAACAGCACACTGCGCAAACAGAACGGTACACGATGCAGACAGTCACATCACTGAGTACGACGGCTGGATGGAAGATTATGCTAGTGAGTATGTGCGCGATAACCTTGATAAGCCCTTTTTAAAAATTGAAGACATTCCAGAATTAAAGCCTGTCATTGCACAGGCTCAAAATCGTTTAGCGGGAAAAGATCCAGATCTAACTAACCTATTAAAGTCTGACTTGTACGGTAGTCCCGGCAAACGAAATCTAATGGCGGCATATGGAGCCGTTAACTCAGAAGAACGCCGAGACTCACTCGACATTGCCGGTATTAGTAGCCAGTTGGTATTCCCCGGCCTCGTGTTTGCATCACGCTTTGCCGGCTCCCAAGACCCAAGAGTCGTTTATGGCGGCAGCGAAGCAATGAACAGAGCGATGGTCGATTTTTGCGCTGTCGATAATGCGCGCCTTCTGTCAGTGGGCTACCTCTCACTCAAAGACCCGGATATGGCCCTAGAAAGCGCCAGGCAAGCAATCAGCATGGGCGTCAAATCACTTTGGATGCGCTCCGACGCCTTTGAAGGACGCGCACCGTCACACATTGCCTATGACCCTATTTGGGCACTCATGGAAGAAGCCCGAGTGCCAATAGTGCTGCACATTGGTAGCGGCGCTCGCATGCCTGAAGAATATAAAAACACTGGGGTAAAACGGATGCTCGACCCGCGCTCGATGAATGTTGAAACAACCTCACCGAAAGACCTCCCGGTTCTGCACCACTCAATAGAGCGCTGGCTGACGTGCATGATCTATGATGGTGTGCTTGAGAGGTTTCCAAATCTCAAGATCGGCCTCATTGAGTTAGGCGCAAATTGGTTGCCTGCCTGCATGCAAAACCTTGACTTGGGCGTTTCAGAACTAGGCAAGTTTGATCTCGGCTTAAAAAACCTATCGATGAAGCCTTCCGATTATATGAAGCGTCAAGTGAGAGCGACGCCATTGCACGTGGAAGACACCGGCTGGATACTGCGCGGTGTTGGCAAAGATATGCTGATGTTCAACACTGACTACCCTCATCCCGAAGGCGGTAGTAATCCGTTTGGAGATTTTGAGCGCAGCCTTGACGGGGTTCAGGCATCACCCGAGGAGTTAGATAACTTTTATGCTAATAATTTTGAAGACTTAATGGGGATCACTTGATCCTCTCAGCAATGAGCCCTAGCAGATTACTGTTGATTACTCTTTTCTCCACTGCGATTCAGGCCAGTGAGCCGCTAACGGAGGTCACTGCCTTTAACTATGTTCGGGCTAAAACAGCTATTCAATTCGACAGCTACCTGGCTAGAGCCGGCGGCCAGCTCAATACCTTTTCCCATGGACGCAAGGTTGTTGGTATTGATGCCCGCAGTAGTAAGCGCTTGAACCGCGACACTCTTTACAGTGTAGCCATTGTCGACATTAGCCAAGGCGCCAGCGTTATACTGCCAGACGCGGGTGATCGCTATATGTCGGTGCAGGTGGTTAATGAAGACGGCTTCACCAACAAACTATTTCATGGTGGCGGTCGTCATAAGCTAAGTCTAAAAGAATTCCACACGGACTATGTGTGGCTTCTGGTTCGCACCCTGGTTGTTGATTCTGTGCCTGATGATTTGCAGGCCGCGCATAAATTGCAGGATCAAATAACCATTGTCAGCGGGTCTAAAACAACCTATACCCATACTCAATATGATCCGGTCAGCATGGCGGCCATCACAGAGCTACTGTTAGAACTGGGCAAGGGCATTAGTGATAACTCAAAAGCGGCGGGTACCCGGGAGCAGGTAGACCCGATTAAGCAACTCTTACTCAGCGCCTACGGATTTGGCACCCTGCCCGAAACCGAGTCTCTGCTACTTACCGTCGAACCTAATCTGCCGATAGATAAAGGCTACGTGCTCCATATCAACGATGTTCCTGTCGATGGCTTCTGGTCGCTAGCCATGTATAACAACGAAGGCTATTTTGAAAAAAACCCATACGATGTATATGGCTTTAGCAACCAAAGCGCCGCAAAAAACGCCGATGGTTCTATCACTCTCCACCTAGGCGGAGACCCCAGCAGCATCAATTATATTCCTATCACCAAAGGTTGGAATTATGTCGTGAGAATGTATCAACCAAGAGTTGAACTACTCAACGGCACCTGGACATTTCCCAGTTTAAAAGAAGCGCGTTAGCGATAGTATGAGGAGTAGCCATAGTATGAAAACTAAACGAATAACCCAATCTTGCCTTGTTAGCCTACTAATTTTAATGGCAGGCTGCAGCGACTCGCCGGTTAATATTGCTGCCCCTAATGACATCATTGTCACCGAGTTAATGCCCAGTTCTGTGGGTGAAGGCCCCCAGTGGCTAGAGTTACACAACAGCTCCGAAGCCTCCATTGACCTCAGGGGTTGCGAAATCAGTAATACGCAGGACCAAGTAATAACGCTTACTGGCAGCCTTATCGTTGAAGCCCTAGACTATGCAGTGATTGCGAATAATCATCCCAGAGCAAAGCCAGAGGCGTTCAAAGGCGACAGATTCACCTATCAATCCGACATATTTGAATTGCCACCCGCGGGTGGCATAAGCCTGACCTGTCATGGCAAGCTGATAGATAGCATGACCTATCAAATTGGTGCGCCGACAATTGCAGCAACCAGCAGGTCATGGCAGTTAGAGCCGGGCTCAATCAGTGCTAAGGCCAACGATAACCAAGAAAACTGGTGCTACACTATCTTGGTCGAGGATTATATGGTGGGCGATCGGCGCTTTGCTTCACCAGGCATAGCCAACCCAATCTGTGAATCTGTTATGCCTTATGTGAGTTACAATGATCAGTCGCCATGGCTGATCGAGGGTATTGATTGGGACGCCACGTTGAAAGTCGCAGAGTCAGAATTTGCTAGGCAACTATCCACCTCAGAATTGCCAATTTGGGCCATTAGAGACCAAATTATTCCTCCAGAAATTGCCGCCAAGATTGCTGTTCTCTACTTCGATAATATTGATATGCTCTACGATACAAAGCCCTTTTTGGTCCTTGATTGGAACCATGCTGTTTGGCACCTTTCATGGGCCATTTCTAATCTCTATCGCAATGGCGATAGCGCTGTTAAAAAAGAATTACAGCTGGCTTACGAAGACGCCATTACACGCCCGGAGACACTTGAGCGTCGTAACTATATTGCCATTGATCATATTAGAAATGATGTTGTGGTAATGGGCGATATTCATACGGCGGCACATATGCGCATGAAGCAGTTAATTATCGCCCCAGGTAATCCAGATTATTTGCAGAGCTTTGAGGAATATCAGGATAATAAAAGAAGCCTATTCACGCTAAAAACCATTCATGTTATCTATAGCGTAAAGACCTTTTTTGAGGATATTTTTTAGCCTAATCTTATCGCTAGCTCGATCAAGCGCTACAACGATCGTAGCAACAGTTCATCAGCCAAAATGTAACCGCCGATACTTACCACCAAAATATAAAAGTGGGTCACGATGTGGTTCAAACTTTGCCCTTACCACTTCGCCAATGAATATGATGTGGTCTCCTTGGACAATCATATCTTTTTTTACGCACTCATAGCTCGCTAGCGACCCCTCTATAATCGGAACGTTCTGATCCCAGGTACTCCACTTAATATCTGCAAAACGATCAACCCCTTTAGACGCAAATACGTTTGAAACGGGTTGCTGCCCAGTGTGCAACACATTTATCGCAAAGGATTTAGCAGCGCTGAATAGCTCTAAGCTGCCGACATGCTCACCTAGACAAACTGAGACTAATGGTGGATCAAGAGAGACTGAACTAAATGAATTTGCGGTCAAGCCAATGGGTTTCCCTGCTTGATCCAAAGTGGTTACCACGGTGATTCCTGTGGCAAAACACCCCATTGCATCTCGTAGGGTTCGTGCATCTGAACCACTCACATATTCTGGTGGTTGGTGCGGCACATGGTTTTCCAAAAACTCCAATACAAGAGCACTAAACTCATCCGCTTTATCGAAGGCAACATAGTGCCCAGCACCTTCAATTTCAGAAATCTCAGCCTGTGGGATTAAATCGGCGAAATATTGGGTTGCCTTTGATGAGCTTACTTCGCTTTCAATACCGCGCACCATAAGCGTAGGAAGCTTCAAGTTTTGTGCCGCTGGCTTAAGCTTACTCTGCAATTCGAGAAAGTCGAAACCCCCTTCGAACAAGCCTTGGTCAAAATCATCGCTCGAAGCGCGTTCACTAATTATTTCGGCAATACTGTCCTCATTCAAACTTTTGAAGTCTGGGGGCGGATTGGTCAAAACCAGACCCGTGGCTATAGGTGCGGCAGCGTTACCTACTGCTGCCAAGGCGATCCAACCGCCAAAATTTGAGCCAATGATCACAGGACGTGATTCCAGTTGAGCCACAAACGCCATTAAATCCCCAATAAAGGCATCTAAGCTGTAATTGCAGTCCTTAGGCCTATCACTGCCACCATGGCCTCGCAAATCTAAGCTAATCACATAGCGCCCGGCCAGCGCCAGCGTCTTTGCGGCGTTAGCCCATACCTTACGAGTTTGCGTTATTCCGGGTAGCAACACTACCCAAGGGTGGTCTTCGTTTCCATAGGCATCGGCAGCTAAAACAACACCGCCAAAACCAATAAATTCTTTAGTTCTCATAGTACCTTTACTCTAGTGTAGAAATGCTCGGCCGGGACCGAACCGATTCGTACCACGCATGTAGATTTTTCAAACGCGCGTCGGGTTTTAGATCTACCATAGCGCTAGCAAACTCAATGGCGGTAAATAGACTGATATCGGCAATAGTAAAACGATCACCAGCAACATAGGGGCTCTGTGCAAACTCAAGGTCCAACCGCTCATAGTAATTGCGCGCTGCCACATCGCTCGCGATCTTGGCTTCGGGTATTTGCTTAACGATTCCTAGCTGCGCCAAAATCGGCCCATGGACCCAAGAAACTCCAATTTCACGCCACATCTCAAACTCGATATGTCGATTCCTGGCTTCAATATGGCTCAATTCAAAAGCGCCTTCTCCGAACAGGTTTGGCTCAGGGCAAATTGCTTCCAAGTACCGACAAATTGCCACGGACTCTGAAATACAACGACCATCCTCTAATTCAAGAACGGGTATTTTTCCACTGGGATTCTTCTTCAAAAACGCCGGAGATTTGTGTTCGCCCCTGCGCATATCACAGGGAACCATTTCGAGTTCGATGCCCTTCTCATTTGCAAATATTTTTACACGTTTTGGATTAGGGGCGCCCGGAAAATCGTATAATTTCATAACTGTATCGCTATTAAATGAGACTTATTAAATGAGACTTATTCAGCCACTTTCACTAATTGCTTGCCAAGGTTCGCTCCGCTCAGTAAACCTTTAAAGGCAGCCTCTGCCTTCTCTAAACCGTAGGCGATAGTTTCTGTATATTTGAGCTCACCGTTTAATACCTTCTCTGTCAGTAGAGCTGTAATCTCATGGTATTGGTCGTGCCACTCGCGCACCTGAAAGTAGCGAAATTCTGGTGGCTCTGGCAGTGCATTAAAAATATCCATGGGTGTTTCTGCCTTGTTCAAATCCGGCGAGTTGTAGGCCGATACATAACCGCAAATGGGCACACGTGCACCTTTATTTAATAGAGGTGCAACGGCCTTGGCGACATCGCCACCGACGTTCTCAAAATAAATATCAATGCCATCAGGGCATGCGCTTTTAAGATGGTTTGCGAAATCATCATCCTTGTAGTCGACAGCGGCATCAAAGCCCATCTCATCGACTAAAAATCTACATTTCTCTGCTCCTCCAGCAATGCCAACTGTGTGACATCCCTGCGCCTTAGCAAGCTGACCCACCACCGTGCCAACTGAACCGGCAGCAGCCGACACAACTAAGGTTTCTCCAGACTTGGGTTTTCCGATAAAAGTAAGACCACTATAGGCAGTGCGCCCAGTCATACCTGCCGAGCCAAGAAAGATTGATAATGGCAAACCTTGGTCATTTACCTTATAAATATTTTCCATATTCTCGCTGGCTAAAAAGTATTCCTGCCAGCCGGAAAAGCAGGTAACTAGGTCTCCCTGTTTAAATTTTTCAGTCTTAGATTCAACAACCACTGAAACCGTCTCGCCAACAATCACCTTGCCAATACCAATGGGTGCAAGATAGTTTTTAATCTCACTCATACGTGGCCGCATATAAGGGTCAAGCGATAACCATAGGGTTTTGAGCAACAACTCCCCCTGTGCTAATTCTCTCATTGGCTCACTAACCATAGAGAGATCACCATCCCGCAGCTCTCCCTGGGGTCGTCGATTCAAAACAACTTTTCGATTGGTATATTGACTGCTCATTAGTACCCCTCTTGCTCCTCAATTATTTCTGCACATAAATAGAGTTTTGAATGATTACCTGTCCCGACTTAATTATATATATACTATAATAAAGAAAAGCCCATGTATAGTCTCAATCATTCTGGCTTTGCCCTCACCCCTTGTTGAATAAGAGGCGGCCGCCGTCGTTGCGCTCCTGCGTTGTCTCACCGCCCTCTCAGTAAAATGTGTGGCTCGGCTGAACCTGCTGCGTGCGTTCATTCCAAAATCAACGGCCAATAAAAAAACCCCAGCCCTTTCGGGTTGAGGTTTTGTTATTGGTGGAGGCGGCGGGAACTGTTATTAGACTGTAAGCTACTAATTAATATAGGTTTAATGAGTTCAAAAATCTGCTTTTGTTACATCCTTTGTTACATCCGAAATATAGTCTTTAATTGGGAGTAGCTTCAGTCATTCCGTAGTAACTGACGTTCCAAATTTAGGTTCTAAGACGTTACACTAAATGCTTAGCTCGTTCTGAACAGGCTGCAATATTCAAATATCTAATGCAATCATGATACAGCCCCGCAACCTAAGCCAACATCCAGCAAACCCAGGTCTTACTCGAAGATTGAGGCGCAACCACTAAAAAAATAGTAATTAGTGACTCACTTGTACATCTATCCAGTCTACGACCAACTGAGCAAACTTATCTGCTTTTTCTAAAGGCATCATATGACCTGTAGCTGCAATGGTCCTATAAGTGCAGCCCGGAATGTTCTCAGCCATAGCTTGCTGCAGTTTCGCTGGTATGACGATGTCATCCTCACCCGCAACAACTAACACTGGAATCGAACTTGTGCGCAATAATTCTCTGCTATCAGCTCGAGTGATACAGGCTTTAAGATGTGCCATAAAGCGCTCTACTCCATAGCCGCTGACCATTCTCTCGCGGATGACTTTTAAATGCTCAAGCCTAGCGCTATCGGGATGAAAAACTATATCTGCCTGCCCAGCCACCAGCTCTTCATAGCCTCCTTCAGCAGCGATTTGAAGGGATTTTTGGCGAAACCTAGTCTGACCTGGGCTATCTGCGTGGTCCTGAGTGTTTGCTAAAATCAGCCCTTTTATACGGTGCTTGGCCGCGGCTAAGATTGCCAAGGAAACGTAACCACCAAAAGAAAAACCGCATAAATAAAATTCCTCAGGAAGATCATCCAAAAGCGCTGCGGCAATATCATTGACGTCATCCAGTGCTGGACATACTCTGCGATGTAACTCTAACCATGGGGGTGAATGAAGGGCGAAGCCATCCCAGACAATAGCACTGTTATTAATTCCCCCAATCAGCACGAGATGGACTTTAGGATCAGTCATTTTTAGTTCCACCTTGATTGATATCTAGAGCCTGATTTTCGCCATGCAAACGGTATTCATCTACCCAACAAGCATGGGTTCCACTGCTAATCCGCTCCGGTAGCACAACCCGCGCAATTGGGCCTTGGAGTATATTTTTCGCATCAAAAATCGCGCACTCTGAAGTGTCATCATTAATATCTTGAATAAAGGTAAGTAGATAAGCATGGTCTTCACCAGTTGAATTGGTGCGTTTTGCTACTGCTATTTCAGAACCATAGCGCCCCGGCCCATACATATATTTTGTGTGTACGCCGGTTTCAAGGTCATATTTTTTAAGCCCCTCCATAAGCCACTCACCCTTTTTAAACAGGCCCGCGTAGGCATAGCGATATTTATACCCTTTGTAATCTCCTCGACAGACAGGAAACTCTACGACATCTTGGTCGAGAAATTCTTCATGGATCTCGCCAGTAACTAGATTAAACCGCCAGCGGTGCATACGAGTCTGGGTATTATGTTTATCCATATGCACCGAAATTTTCTCATGCATATTTCGCGTATCACCCGAGACATGAGCGGTAGAGGGATTAAGTGAAATGCAACCGTCCATAATCACTTCATCACCGTCTTCATAGCTATTGGCAAGGTGCAAGATATAGCATGGGGTTGCTTCAAACCACTGCACATCAGCGGAGGTACCAAAGCGTGGAATTATGCCGAATCGTGAAGCGATGTCAGGATGAAATTTTAACTTTCTTACGCCCTTTTTAAACAACTCTTCATCATTGAAGTAGGGCAGATCATGAAGAATACAGTAGTTCTCTGTCATGCCAATATCATGGGGCCAGCGCACTCCAGGTAACTCTATTGGCACATAGTGGACAAGATTATTGTGTTTATCGACAACGCCATAATTCATATAAGGTGGTGTCTCAGGATAATTCATGAACATCATGTCACCGGTATGTTCATCAACTTTAAATTCGCCCGCGACTCCGTCTTTTAGCAATCTCGCCCAACTTTTGTCCGGGCCGAGGTTTTCTAGGGTGATAGGGTCGAGCCTCCAAGGCTCGCTTCCCTGAGACATAACGGCCAATAATTTCCCTGCATGGCCGATAATATCCGTACCTGCATTATCTTTCATCGCACCTATAGCGCCCCAGCCTCGTCTGGCTGCCATCTTAGGATTTAACAGACCAGGCCATAGCGACTTCCCTGCCGCCTTCTCAGCTAGCAACCCGGTAGTTTCCACAAAGCGATTTCGATACTCCATTTTACCGTTTTTAAAATAGGCACTGTGAAGCATGCCATCGCCGTCAAAAGGATGGTAGTGACTCATGGGTTCATGTATTTGGTTATGTGTATTGCGCACATACACACCATTCAGATCACTGGGAATTTCACCAATGACCTTAAGACTATCTGTGTTAGCGTTGTACTCAACGGCATTGGATTTGAACAAACCTTTAAGATAAGGGCTTTCGTTATCAGGCTCTATTGTTAACTTAGTGACAGCATGAATTTCTAACATGATTAAGTCCCTTGTTAAATTCGCAAAACATAATATGTCAGGCCATCAACTTTTTGCGGCCCAGAAACAAGCATAGATGCCTATTGAAATTATCTAATGGATATCTCTAACTTTATTTAGGGTGCCCAAGTGCCTCCGTTAACATGTAAAACTTGGCCCGTGATATAACTGGCAGCGGGCCCCAGTAAAAACAGGATTGGCCCTGCAATTTCATCCGGCTCGCCGATACGCCCCAGTGGTACTAAGGAATGATACTGACTAGGGTCAACGCCCTCACTGCCCTTACGTTTTTCGCGCCCAGTGCCACCTTGAAGAAACGCGGTGTTAAATACGCCCGGGGAGACAACGTTGACTCGTATACTGGGTGAAGCTTCTGAGGCCAATGCCTTGCCTAAGGCAACCACACCTGCCTTAGCGGATGCGTAATGAGCGTAGCCAGAAAATACCACTCGGTGACCTAAGGTTGAAGATATCAGAACGACACTAGAGCTCTCACCTTTTTCTAATAAAGATAAGGCTGCGCGACAGACCAAAAACATCCCGCGCAAACCCACTGCCCCCACCGAATCCCATTCATCAGCGGTAAGGTATTTGATGGGAATGGCTTCGCCAGTAAACCCAGCAAGATTGACCAGTCCGTCGATGGCACCCCACAGTTTGTCAATCGTTTCAAATGCTCTATTCACTGATAACTCATCCGTCACATCGCAGGGGATTGTTAAGGCCCCCTCTGGTGCTGGATACTGTTCAAACGAGTGACCTCGACCCAAAATAATAATCTTTAGACCATGGCTCAAAGCGGCTCTGACCAGTGACCGACCCATACCGCCGGAGCCTCCTACGACTACAATACGGCTGCCTTTCTTAGGTAAAAATTGGACCATCGACATAATCAGACCTCTCTTTTCAGTGACTATTTATTATTGACTGCAAGGATAAAGATCCCGCTAGCGCAGGGGATTCTTATCCTTGCAGTCAAAAAAAACCCCAGCAGAACTGGGGTTTTTTTATTTTCTAAAACTGAGTTGAAAGCGTTACACCAAAGGTTCTTGGTGGTGCATACAGCTCAACAGAACCACCATAACTACTCACAATGGCATGCCTTACAATTAGTTCGTCGGTAAGATTCTTTCCCCAGATTTCGAAGGTATAGGTTCCGGTAGGATCCGTATACTTTGCAGAAGCATCAATCTTGGTGTAGCTGTCATGTAAACTAACACCTACATTTGTAGCTTCGGTATAGAATTCATCTGAGAAACTAGCCCCGGCGCGAAAGCGTAAGTCGGCATCATTGTCCAGTGTGCTGATGTACTCAGCTTCAACGGTATACTTACTGTCAGGTGATCGTGCTACCGTATTACCATCAAAGGTTCCGCCAACAAATTTGGCATCCAGAGAAGAGTGGGTTCCTGTCAACGAAAAGTTATCCGTCACTGCAAGAGCAAATTCAACTTCGGTTCCTGAAGACTCAATTGAGGCATTTTCAGAAATCAGAGTGAAGTTTTCAAGTCTAAACAATTGTAGATCACTCACTTCCATATCGAAGTAGGTAACGTTTAGACGAACACGATTATCTAGCCACTCTGTTCTCGCGCCCACTTCAATATTAGTGGCATACTCTGGATCCAAAGTGCCAGCAGCACCCGCTTCAGCCGTATTTTGCGACAAGAACATTCCGCTCTTATAGCCTTCTGACCAAGTTGCATAAAGCATCTTATCTTCGTCGATCATATAGTCGAGCGTAACGCGGCCGGTAAAAGCGCTCCAGGAGTCACTCAGATCTTTAAGATCGTACACAACAGTAGTTGGACTGCTTTTATACTGCTGATCCATGTCCTTGTCATCCCAAGTCTGACGTCCGCCTAAGGTAAGGTTAAGCTGATCCATAAGAGGGAATGTTATCTGGCCAAACACAGCTTTACTTGTATTCTGTGCTGACTGCAACCAACTGCGGTCTAAAAGCAGACCTGACGAAAATGTTATAGGTACATTGGCAAATCGATCGACATTTTCTTGGATAGCATAAGCACCTAGAACCCAATGCATGTTGTCAGTCGTATTGCTCAATCGAATTTCTTGAGATAACTGATCGGATTCTTCGCCTTCATTATCAACCACACCCAGTAATCCAGGAGGGGCATCCACTCCACCTAGCTCATGAACCCAATCATATTCAGCCTGACGAAACGCAGTTATGGAGGTTAATTGCAGTGCATCAAAATCGTGCTCAATGCGCATTGACACACCAGAGACAGATTTCTCTGAACCCTGAACCACAGACTGGCCACATGTACGCGGATCGTCAATACCTTCATCAATAATCATTTGCGCCAAATAGGCATGTTGCTCTGGGGTTCCTTTAAGTGTCTGTTTGTCGATTTTGGTCAAATTACGACACTCGCCGTTCGGCGTGTCTTTGGAATAATCAGCGCTTAAGAGCACTTCGGTAACATCTGTTGGATTAAACGCCAACTGACCACGAACGCTAAAGTTATCGACGTTATCTAACTCTTGACCATTAGTAATGTTCTTTGAGTATCCTGAAGTCGATCGGCTACTAAACGTTAACTTACCATTAACCGATTCATTTATTGCGCCATTCACAGCACCGCGGATCGTTTTCAGATCGTAGTTGCCCAATGTCACGCTAGCTCTAGCTGAAAAATCTTCAGTCGGCTTTTTGGTATACATGCTGATCGCGCCGCCAGTAACATTACGGCCATACAAAGTGCCTTGAGGACCCCTCAACACTTCGATACGGTCCAGGTCAAAAAGGTCAGCTGAGCCGCTACCTGATCGCCCAATATACACTTCATCGATGAATAAGCTCACCGTTGGATCCGCGCCAGCTGAGTCAGCTGTGCTGCCCACACCTCTTAAGAAAAGCTGTGGCTCGCCAATATTGAACTCAGTGAACGACAGATTAGGCGTCTGTAACGCAACATCGCCTAAACTTGTAATTCCAGAAGCACTTAACCTATCACCTGAAATGGTGGTAACGGCAAGAGGCACGTCCTGAGTGTTTTGAGTCCGCTTTTCAGCTGTGACAATAACTTCTTCTAGTACTGCAGAGTAACCGATCTGGCTATAGGCTAAAGCAGTAACTAATATCCCCGGATATTTCAAAGTTTTCATTAGCTTCATATTACTATTTTTCATGATTCCACCCTCTATTGATTTATGTAGCATTGATTATGCAACGTTCATCTTACGCCCCAGAAAATCGACCAATAGTCGATTAAACTCCTGAGGATTTTCTGCCCATCCAAAATGGCCGACATTACTCATACAGTGAAATTCAGCATCAGAGATTTTGCTCGCCATTTTTTCCATAACCTGTGGCGGTGCTGCAGTTAAATCCAGCTCACCCGCAATACAAAGAACCGGAACATTCATCTTTGGTAATACATCCCGCCCTTCGAAATGAGTGATCGCTTCAATCGCAGCTCTAAATGTTTCCTCACGCATCAGGGAAACAACTTGCAGGACTAGATCAACCGCGCGTCCCTCGGCAGCCGGGGTCATCATATTTTTCAACATGGTGGGGGCGTACTCTGGGATGGTTAAACCGTTGTCCAGAGGCGCGACTCGGTCTGAGACAAACTTCTTCTGCCAATCTCCACCCCGACCACCGAAGGCTGCGCTGGTAGCAGATAGAACCAGTCCGTGTATTTTTTCAGGCAAATAGTCATAGGCCCTTTGGGCTATCATTCCGCCCATGGAGTGACCCATAACGATGTTAGTCTTGGTGCCAAGTGCGCTTATCAGGTTGCAGCAAACTCGGGCTAAAGATTCAATACTGAACTCTTCAGGCATTTCGCTGAGCCCGTATCCGGGCGCATCCCAAGCGACAACTCGGTAGCCATTTTTGACTAATGCTTCAATCTGGTAATACCAATACTCTTTCGCGCCAAATGCACCATGCAACATAAATACTGTGGTATCTGATTGACCCGTAACGCTGTAATCCGGCAGAGATTGTTCGAGTAGGCTGTTATTCACCTTTGTGTCCTCCTAGCTTTGGTAAAATTGGATTGGCCAGGGCAATCGCAACTGTTTTTTCTTCAGTGTAAAAACTTCTTGCCCCCATTGCCCCTTCACGTCCAATGCCAGATTCTTTGAATCCACCAAAAGGCATTCGAAGATCCAAGGAGGTTAATGGGGTGTTTGCCATGACCAAACCTGCCTTAATCGAATGGCTGGCATGCATGATTTCCCGATGGTTATTGGACCAAATATAAGAGACAAGCCCATAGATAGAGTCGTTGGCGATATCTATAGCTTCGTCGAGAGAATCCACGACAAGAAAGGTTGCGAAAGGTCCAAAGATTTCTTCTTGGCAGACACGAGACGAATTGGATTTTGCTATTACGGCTGTGGGTTCAAAGTAGTAACCACGCTGAAGGTGTTCTGGTCGTTTACCGCCGGTAAGCAGTTCAGCGCCATCCTCAAAAGCAATATCAACATAGGATTGGAGACGTGCAATATGACCAGCCGAAGCCAAAGGGCCATTCTCCGTAGTCAAATCAAAAGGATCGCCTAGGCGAATTGTCTGTGCCCGTTGAACGAAATTTTCCATAAATTGATTGGCAATATCGCGGTGCAAAATGATTCTCGATCCGGCGAAACACTGCTGTCCATTGTTTGAGTAGATTGCTACAAGCGCTGAATCAAGGGCCAAATCTAGATCGCAAGAAGGCATGATGATATTGGCGGATTTTCCACCTAACTCCAGCTCTACTCGCTTGAGTGTTTTGCAGGTCTCCGCGGTAATCATCTTCGCCGTTGCAGTGCCACCGGTAAAGGAAATACCTCGTAATTGCGGGTGAGATGACAGTGCCATACCGGTCACAGGCCCTGTGCCGTTAACCAGGTTTACAACGCCATCAGGCACGCCGGCTTCGGTGAGAATTTGCATAAATCTGGCAAGGGCCAGTGGCGTATTTTCAGACGTCTTGACCACACAACTATTGCCGAAGGCCAGGGCTGCAGCTATCTTTGTTGAGGCCAGTGCCGTAGGCGCATTAGAGGAAGATATCAGGCCTACGGGGCCAAGGGGTTCTCTGGTTGCGTAGCGCAGAATTGAACTGTCCTGCATGGCTGAAATTTCTGTTGCCTGGGCAATCCACTCTGAATAAAACTTGAAGCTCGCCATTACACGAGGCAGCTGGGCGAGCCTCGAATAGGATAATGTTTGGCCTGTATTTATGGTTTCCAATGCCGCCAGTTCATCTAAATTCTCAGCGGTCAGCGCACAGATATTCTGAAACACTTTTTGCTTCTCAGTAGTGCTCGTATTAGACCAAACCCCTTTATCTAAAGACTGCTTTGCAGCACTTACAGCGTCATCTACTTGCTGGAAGTCAGCCTCAAAAAGCTCTGATACTTGCTCACCATTGCCAGGATAGATAATGGGTAAAGCCACAGCTCCTTCAGGTGAGACAAACTCGCCATCAATATAACTGGTGACATTGTTAGGGACATGGTTCTTATATTGCTTCGGAATCACGACCAAAGCCCCCCGTTCACATGCATAGTCTGGCTGGTGATATAGGATGCCGCGGGACTTGCCAAAAACAACATCATTCCGACCAAGTCATTGGGCGTTCCAATTCGTTGAAGCGGTATAGTTGTTACGACACGATTCCCATCAATTCGAGAGGACTTCTCTGCACGACCAGTGCCACCTTTCAGAAATTGCGTGTCGATTAACCCGGGGGCAAGTGCATTAACCCTAATATGCGGCCCTTCTTCTGTCGCTAATACTCGAGTAAAATTGATGATCCCCGCTTTTGCTACCGAGTAAGGCCCATAGCCAGAGACTGGAACGTCAACGCCAAATGTAGAGGCTGTATTTAAGATCGACGGGCTAGCAGATTTACGCAGCAAAGGTATTGCCGCTCGTACAAGGAGAAAAGCGCTTTTTAACGTCCCGTCAATAATCTCATCCCATTCTTCGTCGTCCATATCCGCAATGTTAATTTGCTCTTTAGTGAAACCAACCAGGTTAACGAAATGATCTATAGCATTAACATTTTTAGCTATTTCCTGAAAAGCAGACGCTATATCTGCAGGCTTGGTTGCATCGCAAGAAAACGCTGTCACGCCTTGGGGAACCGGAAAATCGTCAATAGAACACTGTAGATCCAGCACGAAAACGTTTAGTCCTATTTCATTCGCTGCCGCTACTAAACTGCGTCCGATGCCGCCGCAGCCGCCAGCAATAACTATGGTGTCACCCACCGCCGGGACCATCTGTAATGCTGGGAAAGAATAATTGGCCATCAGGTAAAACTCCGATTTATAATATGTTTTTGTAAGGTTTGTCGATATTGTGTGGTCAAAGACGCGACTATCTCTTTGACAGTAAGTATTTCCTTTACCTCGCCAACGCCATGCCCGGCAGACCAAATGTCACGCCATGCTTTAGCACCATTGTGAGGATCATCAAAATCAAGTTTGCTCTTAGCTGAGCTAGGAATATTGTCAGGATCAAAGCCGGCTTTTTCGATGCTAGGCCTTAAAATATTGTTGGCAATGCCAGTAAATGCATCCGTATTGATAATATCTTTGGCCACACTATCCACCAGCATCGCCTTGTATTCAGGCTTGGCCATACTCTCTTTCGAAGAAATGAAAGTGGTGCCCATATAGGCAAAGTCTGCACCAAGAATCTGGGAAGCGAGTATCCCCGCCCCGCTGCTGATGGCACCGCCAAGGACCAATAAGCCCTGCCAGAATTCACGCACCGCCGCCAGAAAAGCAAAGCCACTGATAGAGCCTGTATGGCCGCCCGCACCTGATGCAACTAAAATTAAACCGTCAACCCCTGTCTTTGAGGCTTTTCTTGCTTGCTCAACGGTGGCCACATCGGCAAACACCAATCCGCCGTATGCATGAACTTGCTCAACCACTGGCCCAGGGTGACCCAAAGCCGTTATGACGATGGGCGCTTTGTATTGACAAGTGATAGCGAGATCATCATCAAGTCGTTTGTTTAATTTGTTGGTGGTCAAATTGATCGCCCAACTGGCATGTATTTTTGCGTCTACCTTCGCGGTTATTTCCCGTAACCAGTCTTTAAGCTGACCGGTTGTCCGAGCATTGGCAGCGGGGAAACTACCAATTATATTGTTATGACATGACGCCACAACAAGCTCGGGACCGGATACCAAAAACATAGGGGCGGAAAATATGGGTAAGCAGAGATTCTGCAGACTCCTGTGCCCAAAAATATCAGTCACGAGACAGATTCCTTTGCTAAATCGTTGGCAACAGATAGTTCCGTGAGCCTGTAGCGGGATATTTTCATCATTGCGTTGCGCGGCATTTCATCAAGCATCATGACCTTTTGCGGCAACTTAAAAATTGCTATTTTCTTATTTCGCAGGTACTCGACAATTTGCTCAAGTGAAAGGGCCTGGCCAGATTTACTGACTATGGCCACGCCTATTTTTTCGCCGAGTTTTTGGTCTGGGTAGCCGAAGGAAGCCACATCAAGAATTAGCGGATGGTCAGAGAGTAAATTATCAATCTCCACTGGGGCGATGTTTATACCCCCACGGATAATGAGTTCCCTGCAGCGACCTATAAATTTGTAATAAGAAAAAAGTTCGCCCTCACCCGCAATTTCAAACAGGTCGCCAGAGCGATAGAAGCCGTTTTTGTCAAAAGCTGATTCAGTTAGAGCCGGTGATTTGTAGTAGCCATCAAATATCCCGCTACCCTTTACTCTCAGTTCTCCGGCCAGCCCTGGGGAGGTAATTTCCTCTTCCGTTTTGAGGTCGACAATTTTGGTTTCCATCTGCAGAGAGCTTGGCTGTGACGGCCAATTAAACTCACTGCGACCTAGTCGTGGAAAATAGGTGGCACGCAGTTTTGGATCTGGTACCGTCAGCGCATTACTCTGTAGCCCAATACCTTCGTTTGATCCAAAGAAATTGATGATATCAATATCGTATTCGGTTTTCATATTTTCGATAGCCCAGCCAGGTATCGCTGCAGAGCCAGAACCCATAGTGCGCAAACTGCTTAGGTCTGCTTGCTGACGTACCACCGGATCTTGCAGTAGGCTAATAATAAAGGCGGGGGGCATAAAGGTCAGCGTGACCTTTTCACGCTTAATCTGCTCAAGTACAAGGGGTATATTTAGCGGGTGATGCAGCACAAAAGTGCCGCCACAGATTAGCCAAGAGTATAGCCCACCTCCTATCGCTGCCATATTCACCAGCGGTCGAGCATTGAGGATAACGTCTCCATCGCGAATAGATGCGCTAGCGGTCATTGCTTTACCAGTAACCATCCACTGGTTATGAGTTCGCATTACGGCCTTTGGAAAGCCTTCAGTGCCCGACGTCCAGCAAATAGTGTTCACATCGTTAGCAGTCAATGCATTACGCACCTGATGGGAGGCTATAGTTTTTTCAGCAGCCTCTATTTGAAATTCGGAAAATGATTGTCCTAGGTCGTCGACACATACAAGGCTAACATCATGCTTTTGGCAGATGGGCTTCGCAGCCGCTAAGAGATCACGGCTTTTAAATTGATTAACTGTCACAAATAGTTTCGGTTTGACATGGCCTATAATTTGGTTGAGTTCGTGGTCTGCGAAGTCAACGAGAATAGGGCTTGCTAAGGCACCGACACGGCTGCAGGCCAAGATCATCACAATACTTTCATGAATATTGGGAAGCTGGAATACCACAATGTCATCTTTTACAACGCCACGCTTTATAAACTGCTCCGCCGCTTCTGTGACCTTTCGATTCAAGTCACGATAGGATAGGCGTTGAGCTTTACCGTGGGTAATGTCGTCACGGTTATCAGGGTCTATCACGGCGATATGATCAGGGGCACTGGCTACCTTGCTGAGAAACAGCTGATCTAAAGTCTCGGTGCCCCACCAGCCTTTAGCCGTGCTTGACTCTATCCTGTCCTTTGAGGCGAAGATCATAGCTGCGCCCCACTGCCTTTAATTGTGGCGTCCGTTAGATCTGCATCACTAGTAGTATTTTCAATAGCGAAGTAGCTTCTCACCCTCCACAATAAAATTGCAGATAACGGCATAGTCGTCAATGCAAAGACTTGCAGCGAGTAATGCACCATAGATTGATCCGAGAAGACATAGTCTGTTAATAGGGCGACAAGAAGCGGCCCAAAGCCTAGCCCCAAAATGTTACCTATCAGCAAAAAGGACGCACCGGCCTGACCTCTAAAATGGGGCGGTGTAATGGTCTGCAATGTAGCTCCATTGAGTCCTGCAGGTAGCCCCATAAAGAAAATAGCCGCCGCCGCCGCCGCTATTGATACCTGGGTATTATCTAAACCCGCCGACAAGGCACCAAAAAGGCCTAACAGCAATGAACCTATGGCGCTAATCCGCAATTGGGAGTCCGAAACGCCGCGTTTAGCAAAGTAATTAGACAGAGCTGCACCCGAAAAACTACCCGCAGGTCCGCAAATAAGCAGAGATAAGCCTATATATAGCCCGACTTCACCAATCTCTAGGACATGCACTCGCATCAGCATTGCAGGTACCCAGGCCAGGAATGAGTAGCTAAACATCATGTGCAAGCCATAACCAAGATTATGTCCAAGATAAGGCTTTAGATTCGCGCGATAGTGACGGAAGAACTCCCTAAAGCTTACGGGAGCTGCTTCTTTAGCGGGCGCGCTGAGAATGGCTGTGTTTTCTTGCCCTCCCCTGACAGGTTCGGCAACGAAAAAATAGAACAGTATTGACAGAAAAATACCTGGTGCGGCAAAGATAAAAAACGCTATTTGCCAACTGTATATCTCTCCAAAAAAGGGTAGATCCGTAGGTGGCAGGCCCGAAAGGTAGCCTACCAATTTTCCGCCAAGCAGAAAGGCAAGACCCGTACCCAAATAGATACCGGCACCATAAATAGCAAATGCCAATGAGCGCTTCTTGGCATCAAATAGATCCCCGAGTAGCGAGTAGGTTGCTGGAGACAAGCCTGCTTCGCCAACGCCAACGAATACACGTGCTAAAAAAAGCTGGAAGAAACTACGCGAGATGCCGCTTACTGCGGTGGCCAAACTCCATAAGAAAACTGAAAAAGCAATAATCTTGACACGGCTTTTAGTGTCAACAATTTTGCCAAGAAATAGCCCTGTTATGGTGTAGAACAGAGCAAAAGAAGCCCCGTGTAACAGACTGAACATTGTGTCGCTGATATTTAAATCACGCTGGATTGGCTCAATCATCAACACCAGTATTTGCCGATCTAGAAAAGAGAGGCAGTAGGCTAGCATCAACCAAAAAGCCACCAGATTAGCCGAACTCTGTCCGTCGCTAGCGCCGTACGTAGCTGCAGAATTATTGTCTTTTTTGCTGTTTGGCAACTAGATTTACCCCTTTATTTTTTTTGATTTAACTATTATAAGTGAAGTTAGTCAACTTTTATTTTAGAAGGATGCAAACTAAAGCACAATTAAAACGGCCTATAACCAGAAAATAGTCAGGCAGGCCCGCTCTGCCAGCAGATCAACCAGCGAAGCGAGAAAAAGGTGTTTTTCAGGGTTTAGACTAGGAGCCTAGAGGTTAACTGATGTGTTTTCGTAGGTTATACGGCCTTCGCAGGCACAACATATAAGAGCAGCTTTTAACACTTTACTGCATGGCTTATGGAGCATCACAGACTGGCCCGAGCCGGCGGCTTTCGCGCTAGCGTCCCATTCCATAAGCTGCATTATCAAGCCAATCAGCTCTTTTCCGGCGTCACTTGCGAGGTACAAAAACCGATCAGGAAGCTCTTGATACAGGCGCAAAACACAGAGGTCAAGAAGCTGCAGCTTGCGAAGGCGCGCAGACAAAACAGCTGGGTGCAATCCTGTCCATTTTTGAATGTCATCGAAACGATTATGCCCCTGAAGAAGAGCATCCATAACTTTCAGGGCCTTCTGATCCCCCAGGAACACTGTGATTTTTGCCATTTTTGCGTTACTAGTGCGAAGATCGGCGTTCGGTTTATTGCTCGTCCTATGATTCAGAGTACCCCCATGCTCATGAGCCTGCGTCGCTCCACTAAAGAGAATATCTTGAGATATGATCTCCTCATGGCAGGCCAGGCAGGCGGTTTTGCAATGCAAAGGCGCCCCACATTCATGAACCCAAGGAGAGACAAAGGCGCCAGGACGTAGATCCCACCGCAGCTGCCACTCTCTGGCTACAATGAGAATTGGAAACAACCCCTTACCCGCCTCAGTAAGCTTATACGCTCCTTCAGCACGCTTTGGCAGCGCACTTTTTACCACACAACCTGCAGCAACAAGCTTTGCGAGCCGATTACTCAGAGTGGACGGGGGTATTGAAATCACAGCGCTGAAATCGGACCAAACGGATGCCCCGTACATTAGCTCCCGAACTATAAGTAAGGTCCAGTAATCTCCCATAATTTCAAAAGCGCTAATATTTTTTTGTGTCGAAACCATTTTTTTCATCCCTACATATGGTTGTTATTGACTGGTATTATTAATGAAGTTACTTTACTATAGCCCTAAGACGTTTGAACCAAAAGCAGCGTCCTCAGCATTCTAACATTTAATGAGAGCTCTCCTTATGCATAGTGTAACAACCCACAACACACTTACCTTAAAAATGACCGAAGAGGGAAACGACTATCTGCACGATAGTTATCATGGTCCTGTCGACAAGGAAATAACGGCAATCGACCTTAAGGTAGTAGGGCAAATTCCACCGGATCTTGATGGGGTTTATATTCGTAACTCCCACAACCCTGTTGAACATTCAATCAGCGGTCGCTATCACTGGTTTGATGGCGATGGCATGGTCCATGGGGTGACTTTTAAGCAGGGCCAGGCTGACTATAGAAACCGTATGGTGATGACTGAGGGTTATTTAAAGGAACAGGAAGCGGGCGAAGGCTTGTATCCTGGCTTGCGCGATGGGTTTCAAGCTGAAGATGGCCTAAAAAATAATTCCGGTACAGATGTCCTTCTTCATAATGGCGAATTCAAAACCATGTTTTCTCGTTGTGGTAAGCCTTACAGGCTGGATCCTGTCGACTTTCACACAATTGGCGCAGAGGACTTCAGTGGCGATTGGGTCAAGGGAGTTTCTGCCCATTCAAAAGTTGACGAGCGTACCGGAGAATTTTTGTTCTTCAATTACAGCTTTCAGGAAGAACCCTATATGCAGTACGGGGTTGTCGACAAAAATAATAAACTGATTTGCGCTACTGACATTGCGCTTCCCGGCCCTCGCCTACCCCACGACTGCTGGATCACCGAAAACCACACCATAGTCCATGACTTGCCACTATTTTGGGATCCTCAACTACTGCTACAAAAAAAGAAGAAGCTGCTATTTGATCAGACTAAGGCGTCACGATTCGGTGTTATACCGCGCTACGGTAAAGGCGCCGACGTGGTATGGTTTGAATGTGAGCCAACGTACATCTTACATACTGTGAATGCTTATGAAGAAGACGACTGTATCATTGCCTATGCCTACAAACAGCTCAACCCCTTACCCACGGTTCCAGCAGGCACGTCAAGAGTAAAGATACAAAACTATTTTCTTTCCTACCATATCACCCAGCCGCGCCTAACCGAATATAGATTCAACTTGAAGACTGGAGAGGCTAGCGAGCGCATTATTGACGACAGCTGCGCAGAGTCTCCCGGAATCAACTCTGCATACTTGGGTATAAAGAACCGCTACTCCTACAACTCATTAGTCCCTGAAATCCCTTTCTTCTTGCACAACGGTATTCAAAAGTTTGATTACCAAGAAATGCGGGAAACCGATAGATATATGCTGCCTGAGGGTAAATTTATGCAGCAGCCTGTGTTTGCGCCAAGGGCTGACTCAAAAGACGAAGACGATGGCTATTTAGTCGCCTACGTTGGCGACAAAAAGGAAACTGAAGTTTACATCTGGAATGCCAAAAAAGTCTCGGAAGGCCCGATAGCCCGAGTGCAACTGCCTCAGTGGGTGCCCTTTGGATCACATGCATACTGGGGCCGCGGCAGCGATATCCGCGAAGCTCAAGAACGCAATCAGCGTAATAAGACTGCGCCTTAACTTTTCATAGGAGTGTCAACAATGGGTGTTTTTGTACTCGAAGCTATTCGTATTCCGCGCGGCAAAGGAAGCCCTAAAGGCGCGCTACATCAGGTTAAACCAGTTGATTTATTGAAAACTCTGTTCGATGAGATGAGAAATAGAACGGCTATTGATCCATCCAAAGTCGACGAGGTTATCTTAGGTTGCGTCGGGCAATTGAATGATCAGGGCGGCAACATAGCACACACCGCCGCGCTCTACGCCGGCTGGGAAACGCGAGGTTCAGGGACGACAGTCAACAGTTTTTGTACTTCCAGTGTTACCGCCTGCTCTATGGCTGCAGCCAAACTGCTTTCAGGCCAAGGTGAGCTCTATGTGGTTGGCGGAGTAGAATCCATGTCTAGAGTCCCTATTCTGTCGGACCGAGGCCCTCTATTCACCGATCCGGATGTCTCATCTAAGGTGCCCTTTATCCCCAACGGTGTGACAGCAGATTTTATCGCCGGTCAGCAAGGATACTCACGAGAAGAGCTGGATGCCTATGCTGCGGCATCCCACAACAAAGCGGCACTGGCTACAGAAAAAGGTTACTTCAAGCGCTCTCTAGTTCCCGTCAAGAATGAACTTGGGGACGTATTGTTAAGTGACGATGAATTAATTCGCCCAGGCTCATCAATTGAAAGTATGGCTAGACTCAACCCTTCTTTTGAGGCTTTAGGTGCGCAAGGGTCTGACGAACTACTCTGTAAAAGCTTCTCAGAGGTTGACCATATCCCTCACCACCACCACCCAGGGAACTCTCCGGGGATGGTCGACGGCGCATCACTGGCGCTACTTGCTACTGGTGAAATGGCAGCTAGTTTGGGCCTGCCAGTACGAGCGGAAATTATTGGCTTCTCTTCTAAGAGCGCTGCCGCAATTGAAGGATTGACGGGAGGCTATGCCGCAGCCAAAGACGTGCTTGAACGCACGGGGATAGCTGGGGAAGATATAGACTTGTGGGAATTCAATGAGGGATTTGCGGCAACGGCGATGAATTTTGCTAAGCAACTTGATGTGCCTTTGGACCGTTACAACGTCAATGGCGGCGGCATCGCCATGGGCCATGCAATGGGCGCAACAGGCGTTAATATTCTAGGCATGATGATCGATGAATTGGAGCGCCGAAAAAAGCATACTGGACTCATCGCTATATCCGGCGCCGCTGGTGCTGGCGCCGCCATGGTCGTTAGAATTCATTAACCGTCACAATTCAGGAGTAGCGACTTTGAACCGTTCAAAGATCCAGTATACAAGTCTACTGATAACAATCATCCTTAGTGTTGGCTGTGGTAGCTCTACTCCTGAACCGGCGTCGGTGCCGACAGAAAGTCTTAAGGCTGACATCGCTTTTTTTGGCAGCAACATTATTACCCTTAGTGACCAAGCCGGGCCCACTGATTTTGTCGCCGTGAAAGATGGGGCGATCGTCTTTGTTGGTGAAAAACGTCACTGGACTGGAGAAGCAGACGAACTCGTTGATCTAGGTGAGTCTGCACTGCTACCGGGTTTTATTGATGCACACGGCCATGCGGCATTTCATGCTCGTGTCTCAGGGATGGCTAATGTCGCGTCGCCACCTGTTGGGCCTGCAGAAGATATGGCTGGACTGATCGCTGAGTTAAAGCGCTATGCGACCTCGAAAGCATTGGTCGCGGGAGAGTGGATTGTCGGTATGGGTTACGATGATTCCCTGCTTGCCGAGAAGCGCCACCCGACGCGGCTAGATTTGGATCAGGTCTCAACAGACCACCCGATATTGTTGATCCATGTTTCTGGACACCTGTCGGCCGTCAACTCTAAGGCACTAGAAATTGCCGGCATTAATGAGGCAACCGAAAATCCCACCGGTGGCGTGATTCGTCGCACCGGCGACAGCCAAGTCCCCAATGGTGTACTGGAAGAAAATGCCGGTTTTGCCATGCAGCGGTTCCTGAAAAGGAATGAAGACCAGTTCCAACAGATGCACGATGGACTTCTTGATTACGCCAGCTATGGCATTACCACTGCCCAGGATGGCGCCGCCTCAATAGACCTAATCAACCTGTTTAGGTCAGCCGCTAAGCACAATCCTTTCCCCATCGATGTGGTTGCTTATCAAAGGGTAGATCCAAGCTATCTCGGTGAAGACAGTCCAACAATCGAATCACTGGGTCCCTACGAAAATGGGTTTCGCGTGGGTGGCATCAAGATGGTTCTAGATGGCTCACCTCAGGGTAAGACAGCGTTTCTCACTGAACCCTATAAAGTGCCACCAGAAGGACAGTCCGCTGACTACCTGGGTTATCCCATTATGTCCGCAGCAACAGTCGATGCACTCTTTGACAAGTTCATCAATCAAGGCGTGCCGATCCTCGCTCATGCGAATGGTGACGCAGCAGCAGACCTATTTATTCAAGCTTTGTCTGCCAGCATTAAAGGCGAGAATCCACCTGATCATAGAACCGTCATGATTCACGCTCAGACCGCCAGGGAAGATCAGCTGGATCGCATGGCAACCCTCAATGTGATTCCGTCGTATTTTTCGACACACACGTTTTTTTGGGGTGACTGGCATAGAGATTCTGTCTTCGGAGTGGAGCGAGCCAGCAGAATTAGTCCGACCGCCAGCAGCCTCGAAAAAGGTATTACCTTCACGGTGCACAACGACGCACCGGTTGTCCCCCCGGATATGATCCGCTTGTTATGGGCAACAACAAACCGCGTCACTCGTAGTGGCCGCGTGTTAGGCGAAGGTCAAAAAATCTCAACCCTTGATGCCCTTAAAGCGATCACGATTAATACAGCCTATCAATACTTCGAAGAAGACAAAAAAGGCAGCATAGATGTAGGCAAACAAGCGGATCTGGTTGTTCTTTCAAAGAACCCGCTGTCTATCCCCAGCATTGAACTCTTAGATATTAAGGTGGAACGGACCATCGCACGAGGTAACACGATATTCAAACGAAGCAACTAAGTTCACACAAGATAAGCGTCAATCTAAAAAGGAATAAAAACAATGACTAAAGATCCGCAATCCTGTCCTTTTTCAAGTGGCAAATTAGGCGAGCGTTTTCGCCCCTATGAACAAGAGGGAATGTTCGAGTTCCTGAAAGAAGCTCGGGAGAGTGAGCCGGTTTTTTACAATGAAGAGCTGAGCTGCTGGGTTGTTACCAAAAAAAATGATATCCAGGCTATCTTCCGAGACCCGGACCGCTTTTCTGCCAGTAATTCGCAATCCCCGATTAACGCATTTTCATCAGAAGTTCAGCAAATCATGGTTGATGGTAACTATACCCGTGAGCCAACCCAGGCAAATACGGACCGACCCAAGCATACTCGGATTCGCAATATCTCCGGGCAGTTTCTGAACCAAAAGCGCTTTGCCCAGTATGAGTCGCAAGTCCGTGAACTTACTCGACAGCAGATCGCGACTCTGGAGGGAAAGAACGCCGTCGATTTGGTCGAGGCTGTGACTTACGAGCTTCCGGCAAAAGTGTTGTTTCTGTTAGTTGGTGTGCCACAGGAAGAATCTTACCGGGTCAAAAAGTGGTCAGATAACACCTTTAATATGACCTGGGGAAAGCCCACAGAAGAGGATTCGATTGATGGTGCCCGTGGGTTAGTGGAGTATTTTGATTTCTGTAAAAGTGTCGCCAACTCGCGTTTAAAGACAGGTTTAGAAAATGGCTTCGATGGCGATGACTATGTCAGTCATCTGTTGCGCACGCGCAATGGGGATGATGAAGTATTAAGTATTAATGAGGTGGCTAGCCTTATTCACGGTGTGCTTGCCGCCGGTCATGAGACCACCTCAAATGGCTCTGCGAGCTTGCTCTGGGCGCTGCTCAGCGACCGCGAACAGTGGCAAAAGCTAGTGAAAAACCCTGCACTTATTCCCAATGCCGTCGAGGAAGGGTTGCGCTATATGACCCCGTTCATCACCTGGCGTCGCTTGACTCTTACCGATGTTGAAATCGGTGGCGTCGCCATTCCCAAAGGGTCTGCCATTCTGATGTCACTGGTATCTGCGAATCATGATGAAGACTCCTTTGAGTGCCCGATGAAGTTTGATGTTGAGCGCAAGAATGCCCGACAGCATCTGGCCTTTGGCAACGGCATTCATTTTTGTATGGGCGCGCCACTGGCTCGCATGGAAATGAAAATTCTGCTAGAAGAGTTGACTCAGCGTTATCCGAACATGCGATTAGACGAGGAAGATACAATCCAGTGGCCGCTCAACATGGGCTTTCGAGGCCCTGTAAAACTGAAAGTAGACTTAGGAGAATAAATAATGATCAACGTTTGTTGGGTGTATCCAGACGGTACTGAGCACAACGCCTCTGTAGAAGAAGGTGTCAATCTGATGGAAGCGGCGGTTGCCAATGACATCGAATCCATTTACGGCGAATGTGGTGGCTCCATGGCCTGTGCAACCTGCCATGTTGAAGTTGACGAGACTAGCGGCGTCGCGGCGGGCCAACCCTTCGCCATGGAAAATGAGATGCTCGATATGGTCGAGTCCGGGCGGACACCAACCAGTCGTTTAAGCTGTCAGCTCGTTGCCTCCCAGGAGCTCGACGGTATCCGCATGAAAGTCACGTGGTAGCTGGTGGCAGACCCTCTGATAACAGGTGTAGCGGATGAGACGGTTGAAAGCATAATGAAAGAGGATGGGGAAGCTAATCATAAGGCTGTTGATGAGTTTGATGTTGTGATCGTCGGAGCAGGCCATGCTGGTGCGACGTTGGCAAATGCTCTTGTACGGAAAAAATTTACCGGCAGCGTCCTGTTGGTCAGCGATGAAATATTTCAACCCTATCATCGACCTCCCCTCTCCAAGGAATACCTGAATACCGACAATATCAAGTCCAGACCGTTACTGACCGGAGGCGTCCTATCAAGTCCGAATGTCACTTTTATGCCAGGTTGCCGTATATCGGCGGGCGACCTACAAGAAGGTACCGTAACACTAACAAACGGAGCAGAGCTGGGCTTTAAAAAGCTTGTACTCGCGACCGGTGCGTCGCCGCGGAAGCTAACCATTGAGGGCGCTGATCTTGAAGGAATTCTCAGCCTAAAGACCTTGGTGGATGCAGAAAAAATTCGTGACTCACTGTTGCAAACAAAAGATCTGGTACTCGTCGGTGGCGGGTTTATCAACCTCGAACTGGCCTGCAGTCTGGCCGGAGCCGGACGCAATATCACCGTTCTGGAACAGACTCCGCGACTTCTTCAACGCGCCGTTTCACCGGTCATGTCAGAATTTCTGAAGACCCAAGCTGAGAAGCTCGGTGTACGTATTTTACTCAATGAAGAAGTATCCCGCTTTGAAGGTGATGACAACCGTATCAGTCATGTTCTCACGGCTGCAGGGGAACGCTTTAAAGCCGGGTTAGCGGTAGTCGCTATAGGTTCAGTGCCTGATCCCAAACTCGCACAGGATCTTGGGCTGGAGAGCAGCAACGGCATCATCGTGAACGGGCAGCTGCAAGCCGCAACAAATGTTTACGCCGTTGGTGATTGTGCGTTTTTCCCTGACCCAACAACCGGTCATTCCTTGCGATTGGAATCTGTACAAAATTCAACCGATCAGGCCAGCTATGTTGCTGAAGAGTTGGTAGGCTCAGGCCAGGAGGTTTATCACGGAGTGTCCTGGTTCTGGTCAGTGCAGGGTGACAACCGCCTGCAGATCGCCGGTCTCGCCAAGCCGGGCTCGAAACTGGTGGTCAGCGGTAATCCCGCTGATGGCAACTTTGCTGTTTATCACTACCTGGATAAGCTCCTGTGCGCGGTTGAAACCATAAACCGGCCGGGAGAGCACATGCTGGCTAGAAAAATGCTCAAAGACAATTTTTCACCTACTGAAGCCCAGGTAACGCAGGGTGTCGATGAGATTAAAGCAGCCCTTGCATCCTGGGAAGCAAACACAACAACACTATAGAACCACACACTAAATTAAGGCAAAAATCATGGCTGTCCAATATCTTAAACGCGGAAAACCAAACTCAGAACGTGCAGAAGATGATGCCAAGACCAAGGCGGTTGTGGAGGCAACCCTGAAAGATATTAGATTACGTGGCGACGCCGCGGTGCGTGAACTATCGGCGAAATTCGATAATTATACGCCACCCTCTTTTAAGCTTTCGGAGCAAGAGATTTCTGACTTGATAGCATCGCTGTCGGAGCGTGAGTTGGCCGACATCAAATTTGCCCAAGCGCAGGTTCGGAACTTTGCCCAAGCACAGCGTAACAGCATGCTAGATATTGAAATAGAAACCCTGCCGGGCGTTATCTTGGGTCACAAAAATATCCCAGTACAATCCGTTGGTTGCTATGTTCCCGGTGGCAAGTTTCCGATGGTTGCATCCGCCCATATGTCTGTAGCCACAGCCACGGTGGCTGGGGTGCCGCGGATCCTAGCCTGTACGCCGCCGTTTAAGGGCAAACCCAATGCGGCGGTTATTGCTGCCATGCATCTTGGTGGTGCACACGAGATCTATGTGATGGGCGGTATTCAGGCCGTTGGCGCAATGGCCATTGGAACTGAAACGATTAAACCCGTTCATATGCTTGTTGGCCCTGGCAACGCATTCGTCGCTGAGGCCAAACGGCAGCTGTTTGGTCGTGTTGGAATTGATTTGTTCGCCGGTCCTACTGAGACAATGGTGATAGCCGATGATACCGTCGACGGCGAACTCTGCGCCACAGACTTATTGGGACAGGCGGAACATGGTTACAACAGCCCCGCGGTATTGCTGACCAACTCGCGCAAACTTGCCGATGATACGTTGCGCGAAATTGATCGCTTGCTGAAAATTTTACCCACGGCAGACACTGCGGCCGTCAGCTGGGCTGATTACGGCGAAGTGATCTTATGTGATACCTATGAGGAGATGTTGACCGTCGCAAACGATATGGCATCGGAACACGTCCAAGTCATGACCACCCGTGATGATTGGTTCCTTGAACACATGACCTGTTACGGCGCGCTTTTTCTTGGTCCAAGGACTAACGTTTCCAACGGCGATAAGGTGATTGGAACAAACCACACATTGCCCACTAAAAAAGCCGGACGTTATACAGGAGGCTTATGGGTGGGTAAGTTTTTGAAGACCCATTCCTACCAAAAAATCATGACCGACGAGGCCGCAACCTTGGTTGGACAATACGGTAGCCGTTTATGCATGCTCGAAGGATTTGTCGGTCATGCAGAGCAGTGCAATATGCGTGTGCGTCGCTACGGCGGAATTGATGTGCCATACGGAACAGGCGCCCCTTATCGCGCTGTTACTGAATAGATGAATCTAGCAATAAAAAACCGTGCAACGATCGCAACCGCCTTTGGCCGTTTGCGATCGTTTAACAAAGCCGGGAAGAGATTCCCCGCGCATTTTTTTGTTGGAGCTACATTATGATATTGCCCTCTACCCCATCTTTCTCCCTACATGGCAAGCGCGCCTTAGTGACCGGTGCATCCTCTGGGATCGGTCAAGCCTGTGCCGTGGCTATGGCTGAGGCAGGTGCATTTGTTGTCTGTGCTGCGCGCAGTGCAGACCGTTTGAAGCAAACTGTTGATGCGATAACAGCAAAGGGATTGGGCGCACAGGCCTTAATCCTTGATCAAACGGATCTTAGTGCGTTGAAAGCTGCGCTTCAGCAACCATTTGATATCATCATAAATTCCGCAGGGATGGCGCGGCAAAAGCCGGCTCTTGAAACCTCAGCCGAGGACTTTGACAGTGTCATGGACGTTAATCTGCGGTCAGCCTATTTCTTGTCAATTTACGCCGCACAGTTAATGAAAGCGGCTAAGATCGATGGATCAATCATCCATATCTCATCACAAATGGGCCACATTGGCGGCACTCATCGCAGCGTTTATTGCGCATCCAAACATGCCCTGGAAGGCATGGTCAAAAGTATGGCTATTGAGTGGGGTTCATTGGGTATCCGCATCAATACCATCTGTCCGACCTTCATTCGCACACCCCTGTCTCAAGCTACATTAGATAATCCCGAAGGTTTGAAATGGATCCAAGACAAAATCAAGCTTAGCCGTGTGGGCGAGGTGGAAGACATCATGGGTGCGGCCCTCTATTTGGCATCGGATGCATCATCTCTGGTCACCGGCACCCACATACTTGTGGACGGAGGCTGGACTGCAGGCTAATACCCTTGCCAATAGCCCAGTTCTGATCCACTAACCAACGTTACAACTATGTAGAACAAGCTATTAACGCTCTTATTATTTTCTCTTTGATCTATTAAGTACAATAAAAAAAGGCCATAAAGATGAACGTTGAGCCAAGGCTAGAAACCACCAGCCCAGCTGTAACACCAGAGAGACCTAGTCCAGTTTATGCTTGGTATATGACTCTGTTGCTTATGCTGCTTTATATGTTTTCATTTCTCGATCGCACGATCATTGTCCTTTTGATAGAACCTATCAAGCGCGACCTATTATTGAACGACACACAAATCAGTCTTTTATATGGTTTGGCATTTGCCGTTTTTTACACTTTTTTGGGCATCCCAATTGCGCGCCTAGCTGACAGTAAAAGTCGGCGTTCAATTATTGCGGTGGGCGTTCTTTTTTGGAGCGCAATGACTGTAGCCTGTGGTTTGGCGAAAAACTTTGGCTATTTATTTGCTGCAAGAATTGGTGTTGGCGCTGGTGAGGCAGCACTGTCACCGGCTGCATACTCACTTATTTCCGATTCGTTTCCTGAGGAAAAGCGCGCCAAAGCCATGAGCGTATACACAATGGGGCTCTATCTAGGTGTAGGTTTAGCCATGTTGCTGGGCGGTCAGGTAATCGAGTTTTTTGACAATATAGGTACAGTCACCGCCCCATGGGTAGGCGAATTGCGCGGTTGGCAATTAACATTTATAGCTGTGGGCTCCCCAGGCCTGCTGTTCTTCTTTTTGGTCATGGCATTGCGTGAGCCTGCTAGGCAAGGACTAGTGCCAGGTGCACCAAAAACCATACCCATGGGCGAAGCCATGCATTGGTTTAGACAGCGCAAGGGTTTTTACCTGAGCTTTTATCTAGCTATGGCCTTTGGCACGCTCTACGCTTATTCACTGACGGCATGGACACCGTCGTTCTTTATTCGAACCTACGGCTGGGATACGCTCCAAGTGAGCAAATATTATGGCACTGTGGTTTTAATATTCGCCCCAGCTGGCATCATTTCTGGTGGTCTAATAGCCAGTGCTCGGGCGAGTCGCGGTGATGGTTTAGCTCATGCTCGCATAACTGTGATCGCTTTTGCGGCACTGCTGATCCCTGCCGCCACCGTGACTCTGGTAGACAACCCATGGGTATCCCTGGGACTTGTCGCGGTGATTAAATTTATCGCCGGTTTACCTCTAGGGATTGCCATGGCGGTAGTTCATGACATTACCCCTAACCGTCTGCGGGCACAGGCAGCAGCTCTTTATCTATTTACTCTCAATATTCTGGGATTAGGCGTGGGGCCAACGCTTGTGGCGGTGTTAACCGATTATGTTTTTCGTGATCCAGCAGACTTGCGTTATTCACTGGCCATTGTCGGTGTTTTCGCCTGTACCATCGGCCTGTTATTGTCGATTTACGCAATGCGACAACTGCGGACTCTCAAGCAGGAACTCACCGAACTAACTAGCCCTGAAACAAGAGACATATAGCATGCCCTTACATCCGCAAGCCAAAGCATTCCTTGATGTTATTAACGCCTCAGACAGAACCCCTATGCGCGCTTTAGGGGCAGAGAAAGCACGGGAATCCTATGCTGCAAGGCCGAAACATTTCGCGCCGCAGTGGGTCGATGTCTTTTCAGTAGAAAACCGCGTTGTTGAACAAAACAACTTATCGATTCCAATACGTATTTACTCGCCCAAGCAGTCACAGACACTCTTACCTGTATGTATTTTTTATCACGGTGGAGGAATGGTAATTGGCACCCTAGACGGCTACGACACATTGTGTAGGCAGATCTGTGTGCAGTCTGACTGTATCATCGTATCGGTGGATTACCGCCTAGCGCCAGAGCATAAATTTCCAGCGGCAATAGATGATGCCTATGGCGCTTTGTTGTGGGTGCTACAGCAGGCTGAAACTTTTGGTGGGGATAAAAATAATATCGCTATCAGTGGCGACAGTGCTGGAGGAAGCTTAGCCGCCGTGGTCACAATACTGGCAAGAGACCAGGGCATCTCCAATATCAAATGCCAAGTGTTGATCTACCCAGCCACAGCATCTCATGCGGATTCTTCGTCGCACCTTGCCTTTGCAAAAGGCTATTTTTTGGAGCGAGATACAGTGCTTTGGTTTCATGAAAGCTACATTGTCTCAGACAAAGATCGCGAAGACTTTCGTTACGCTCCGCTTATAGCAAAAGAGCTGACGTACTTACCACCGACATTAATTATAGTTGCAGGCTACGATACATTAAGAGATGAGGGCGTGGCCTACGCCAACCGGCTAACGGCCAGTGGTATTGATGTCAGCCTGCAAGAATATCCAGGAATGTTCCATCCATTTGTATCCTTAGCAGGTGTGCTTGATGAGGGTAAAGAAGCTATTTCAGCGGTTGCTAAAACATTACGAAAATTCACCCAAAAGTAGAGTTTAGCTGATGCGGTGTCAAATTAGATTTATTAACTTCAGTGCTGAAATGACATAGAAAAATAGACTTTCTAGGTCCCCAATATCTATAAAAAGTGAACCCACCGTGGGGATCACTATACAGGTGACCTTAAATTTTTTCGAGGTTTACTTACCACTCAATATATCTACCCCACCTCGGTGAGAAGGCACCCCTTCCCCCTTTTATCAATCTGGAACCTTGTTTTCGAATTTCGCTTTGGAACCTTGTATCGGCTTCGAACCTAAAAACCCCTACTGTTACCAAAAAAACACTATATTTGGTGATCCTGGGTTGCGCCCTCTGCTCCATAGGGTATTATAACTACGTCGGCAAAGGGAAATTATTGCCGTCCTCACGAACCATGAATAATGAAGAAACGTCAAAATATTAAATATTATTAGCTCGGCCAAGGTTGTATTCGCTGAGCCCAATCATGAATCAATCACACAGACAAAATATTAATAGTTCAATACGGGTCACATGCGCAGGTTTCACCTACGGCTCCCGTATGTGCTCTCTCACCTAGGTACGATCGGATCAAATCTAGCCACATATGAGTCCCTGAGACTTACCCGCCAAAGGGTATAAGTCGGGAGCCGTTTACTCAATTATTGTGAGACTAGATTTATGAATGACCTTTACCAATGTAATACAAAAATATCCGCGACATCTGGCGGCACTTCATTTAATTCATTTGTTTTAAAGTTGAGCGGACGGAAACAAAAATATGAATGGCGAGCCATTCGTCGTAGTACAGCTAAGCGGTTAACAGGCACTCCAGATGATACGTTTAATGCGCTCGATGAGCTTAATCAGTCAGGTTATGACATATTTGTCACTATCAACGAGACTGACGGTAAAGACATCAAATGCGCAAATATCACTCGAGTGCGGGCATTATTCGCGGACTTTGATGGATCGCCACTGAGCAATCTTGATCGTATACCACTAAAACCAAGCTTTACGGTAAACACCAGTCCAGGCAAGCATCACGCTTATTGGTTAATTGATGACTGTCCTCTGGATCAGTTCAAACCGATGCAGCAGAAACTGGCTCAGATCTTAGATTCTGATCCCGCCGTTTGTGATTTAGGTCGGATTATGCGGGTTCCCGGCTTCTATCATCTAAAGGGCGATCCATTTATGGTCACTATTGACTCCCCTGAGCAGGTAAATAGGTATTCATTTGCGGACATGAAGAATGCCCTTTCGAGGTTAGCACCTTTAAATGAAATGACTGCTCGCCATTCACTGAAAATGGGCTGTGCCGAGGGTTCACGCAATACAGCTCTGACTAGTCTCGCAGGTCGACTGATCCATGATTGTCTGTCTGATACTGCGGCTATCCAAGCACTCATGGACTGGAACACACTTAATACACCATCGCTGCCTGATGAGGAGATAATATCGACCTACCATAGGATTAAAGCGAAAGATGAAGCTGAACACGGCGAGTCGCGTCATATACTGAAACAACTCAATGACCATCATGCTGTTGTGATGATTGGTGGTAAGACAGTGATCGTCAGGGAGGACGAAACGCCAACTTTTATGGGCTATAAAGATTTTTGTTTGCGCCACGCTAACTTAAAGATTGGTCGCAGAGCCGCTACAAAAATATGGATTGAGTCTGACGATACTAGGCGATATGACGAGTTGGTATTTGACCCTTCAGGACGTTGTCCTAGTACGTCATACAACCTGTTCAGAGGATTATCCGTTGAACCAGTCGCAGGAAAATGTGATTTATATCTTCGACACGTCAAAGAGATTATCTGCGCCGGCGATCAAACCGTGTATGACTATGTTCTGGGCTGGATGGCACATGCTATCCAAAAACCCACAGAGTTGCCTGGCGTAGCATTGGTTCTTAGAGGCTACCAGGGTACAGGTAAAGGCACTTTTGCTCAGCACTTTGGCAAAATCTTTGGAGATCACTTCCAACATCTTGTGCATATGGATCACTTACTTGGAAAGTTTAACGCTCATCTGTCTTCAGCATTGGTGGTTTTTGCTGACGAAATAGTGTGGGGCGGTAATAAGAGAGAGGCGGCACAACTCAAAGGAATCATCACCGAAACGCGCCGAATGATGGAGGCAAAGTTCAAGGATCCGCTTATCGTGAATAACTATGCTCGGTTTATTTTCGCGACCAATGAGGATTGGGCCGTACCAACTGGAGAAAAAGAGCGTCGATTTTGTGTATTAAACATCGATGAGACAAGGGCTGAAGATCATAGCTATTTTGCCGCCATAAATACTGAGATGCGCAATGGTGGAGTCCAAGCGTTAATGCATACTCTGATGAACTTCGATTTAAGCCACTTCAATGTCAGGCGCTATCCAGTAACAGAAGGGCTACTGGAACAGAAGCAGTTAAGTCTCCCGTCAGTGGCACAATGGTGGTATGACATTCTAATTGAGGGTGACAACCAAATAAGTTTGGAAAATTATATTCCACCAACAGCGGTAATCGGTACTTCAACCCCTACGACGGCTCTGTTTGAAATATATCAAGCATTCGCCAAGGGGGACCGTTATGGGCATGGTCAGGTAGCAAGTTGTAAGCAGTTTGTCACCACCCTCAAGAAGTGGGCACCCATAGTGAGGCATCGCCCAGCTGACGACAGAGGCAAGAGGCTCCGCTGTTTGCTTGTCCCTGATCTTGAGTCATGTAGAAATCACTTCGAGCAAAAGATTGGCCACGATATAGATTGGGATGCCGCGTAAAAAAAAGGGTGGCCAGGAGGGCCACCCGAATTTGTTAAAATGTTTTTTTAATTTATTTTTCAATTTAATGTAAAAGTGATGGCCTATCTGGCCATCTACACCAAGCGGTGGAGCTTGCATAAGGCATCCACCGCTTTTCTCATATCGGTGGCGTTATCCGCTTTATGAAAGGTCTCAATTAGCAGATCTGTCGCCTTGCGTTTCGCGGACCGCGAATCGTGATCCGAGAACCACTGTTCACGTTCAACGGCTTGCTTAATACTATCTTTCTGGCGAAGCTTATAAGCAGTTTGTCTTGCAGCCGCCTCAGAATAGCCTGCCCTTCTAGCGGCTTCTGCACCGTTACCAGTCTCTGCGTAATGAGCCGCAAATCGCTTCTGGCGCTCTATCATTTTACTTCTCCTCATGGTCAGGGTTGCCACAAAAATCAGTGTGTATCTTACCATAAATTGGTTATTTTTTGATCAACTCCCCGTCGCCTTGAGCGCGAACCGAGGACCGCGAATCGCTGACCTCGACCCATGATTCGCGGTTCGTGCTCACCTATTCACCCGAACTCCGAGCTTTTAATGACATTAAAAAACCTTCGATATCATCTTCAAACCAACCCACGCTCCTTTCGCCGAGACTAACCCTCGATGGAAATCGCCCCTCTTTCTCAAATCGGTAAATCGTCGTCTTTGAAAGACCTGTTACTGCCTTTACCTCACTTAACCGCATTATTCTTAAAGCCATATCATTGTCCTATTACTGCGAAGCTTCTTGCTCCTTAATTGAAAGTGCGCCAGCAGATAAGTCTGTGGTGCGTGATTGGCTAACTCGTTTAGACCACCAGTCCATCATATCCCTGCGCCGCTCAACATACTCAGCGCGGTTATATGCGGCTCTTACAGTGTTTTTGTCAGTATGTGCTAATGCTGACTCAACAATGTCTGGCGCAAAGCCGTGTTCATTTAAAATTGTACTTGCCAACGACCTCATCCCATGTGAGACCAACTGGCCCTCGTAACCCATTCGCTTTAAAGCCATATTGGCTGTTTGAGAATTCATGCTCTCCAGAGGTTTTACCTCAGAGGGAAAGATAAACTGACTAAGACTGCTTATAACCCGCATTTCATCGAGGATCTCTATCATCTCAGAAGATAGCGGTACTATATGCTGGCGCTTCTTTTTCATTCGTGACGCAGGGATAGTCCAAAGTTTTGCATCAAGATCAATTTCAGCCCATTCGGCGGCGGCTGCTTCACTTGGCCTTACCATGGTATGTAGTTGCCACAGCATCAAATTACGGGTCGTGAAACGAATTGATGCACCATAGATTCGCCTCACCAGGTCATCTAGCTGACTTGGCAGTAGGGTAGGTAAATGCTTTTTAGCCGGTGCTATAAAGGCGTCTTTAATACCTGAAAGAGGATTGGCGCCAAGAATGATTCCAGTATTCACGGCAAAGACGATGATCTCATTCAGCCGTTGGCATAACCGTTTGACTGTCTCATAGCTACCCTTGGCTTCTATCGGTTTTAGCACACTAATAACCGAGGGGGCAGTAATCGAGTTAATTGGTTTCTGTCCCATGTAAGGAAATATATGCAGGGCTAGTGAGCGCCAGATATCATCCGCATGACCACTGCTAACCTTGCTCTTCTTCACACACAACCAGTCTGCAGCCACTTTTTGTAACGTGTTCGCAGCTGCTGCTTTTTCCGCAGCCAGATATTCTTTACGATGAAATTTCGGGTCGATACCCTGGGCTAGTAGATCTCGGTATTCAGAACGAATAACTCTTGCGGAGGACAATGACACTGTGGGGTAGATGCCCAGGCTTATGTTGGCGCGGACCTTAGTGATCGGACGTTGGTAATTAAATATCCAATACTTTTCACCACCCGGTCGAACACGCAACGCGAGACCGAGGCCATCAGCTAAGTTGTATTCTTTAGCTTTGCCTCGTGCGTTGTTTATTTCTGTATTAGTCAGTGGCTTAGTAACTTTGGGCATGTAACAAAAGGACTGCGCTCTCCTCTTTTTTGTTACATTAATTGTTACATAAAACGTGGATTTTTACAATATCTGATGAATCTTTTTGCGCCTTTAAAACCCAATAAAACCTATTTAAATCAATGCTTTGTGGTACTTTAAAGCCCCTTGCGGGGCCATTGTTTGGTGGAGGCGGCGGGAATTGAACCCGCGTCCGCCAGTCCGCTGCCTACGGCTCTACATGCTTAGTTCAGTCTTTAGTTTTAGTACGCTGCAACCCGACTGACAGGGCGCACAGTGCACGATTTCGGTAAGTTTTTAGTGAATCCGCCCCGAACAAGCTTCATCACGATCTCATGAGATATGACATTTGAGCGTCTCTCGCCCCTAAGGGTTTAAAACTCTGGACGCATAAGCACGGCTCCAGTCAAACGGCACTACACTGGGGTTTAAGCAGCTAGTGCGTAGTTGTCGTCGTTGGCAACTATAAGTTTGCGACTTTGGATTAACGAGATTGGTCACCATCTCGGCATGCACCGGAGGTTTTGTAACCGTCGTCGAATCCAAAACGCCCCCATGAGGCGAGATTTTAGCACAGTCCTGCGCTTTTGATGCTGACTAAAATCAAAACAATTTAACCATCGAACTTAAGGGCCTTTTGACCTAAAATCAGCTACTAATAAAAATAACTCCAGGAACACTGTGATGCAAAGAGGTGAGTTTTCATCCCGCTTGGCCTTTATTTTTGCCGCATCTGGCTCGGCCGTTGGGCTAGGTAATATCTGGGGCTTCCCCACTAATGCTGCGGAAAATGGCGGCGCTGCCTTTGTGTTGATCTACTTAATTCTGGCCTTTTTGCTGGCCTACCCTGCCATGATGGCCGAGCTGATTATTGGCCGTCACACTCGCTCTAATATGGTCAGTGCGCTGCAATCTATCTCGCCTGGCCAGGCCGCTAAGACGGTTGGTAAGTTAGTTGGTATTGGCGGCATGGTGACTGCGGGGCTGATACTCAGCTTCTACAGTATTGTTGCGGGCTGGATGCTGGCCTTTATGCTGGAGCCATTAACCACTGTGCTGGGCCTAGCGGATATTAGCCAGTGGCTCACAGACTTTAGCTTGGTTCGCAATATTGGTTTTGCGGCGGTGTTTGTGTTGCTAACCGTTTTTATTATCAGTGCCGGGGTTGAACAGGGCATTGAAAAGTGGTCGAGCCGCTTGATGCCTTCGCTGTTTCTATTGATGGGCGGGCTTATTCTCTATGTCCTGACTCAGGAAGGTGCGATGGAGGGTTTACGTCACTACCTAGTGCCGGACTTTTCTCAGATCACTAACCCCAAACTTATTGTTAGCGCCATGGGGCAGGCCTTTTTCTCTATGTCTCTGGGTGTGGGCACTATGTTGGTGTATGGCTCTTATATCCGTGCGGATGAAAACTTGCCGGTGGTCGGCGCTCTGGTGACCTTGACCGATACGTCGGTGGCATTTTTGGCTGGCTTGCTGGTATTGCCGGCCATTTTTGTGGCCCAGAACCTTGGGGTTACTATTTATGCTGAGAGCGGTGCGTTGATTGCCGGGCCAGATCTAATCTTTCAGGTGCTACCGGCTTTATTTGAAGGTATGGGTGCCACGGGTCTGTTGGTGGGTTTTGCCTTCTTTGTGCTGATGTCTATTGCGGCGGTTACCTCTTCTATCTCGATGCTTGAGGTGCCGGTGTCCTATGCTGTGGAGGCTCACCAAATTAATCGCCACAAAGCGACCTGGTTGGTTGGCTTGCTGGTGTTTGGTATTAGCACCATCATCTGCCTTAACTTTGAGTCGCTGTTTGGCTTTGTAATTACCATGACAACTGAGCGTGCTCAGCCGCTGTTAAGCATGATGCTGTGTATCTTTGCTGGCTGGATTTTCTACCGCAACAGTATTCTTCAGGAACTTAAGAGTGGTAGCCCAGATGTGGAACAGGGCCTGTTTTGGAAGATATGGCCGGTGTATGTGAAGTTTTTCTGCCCGGCGCTTATTCTGCTGACCTTTGCTCAAGGCTTTATGGCCTAAAGAGTATGGGCTAAAAGAGTATGAACTAGACCTAAAGAAAGCGGCTGTTCTTCGAAAACTGGCTGCGCAGAAACTCCATCTGGTCCCCTAATATACGGCGGCTATTAATCAGCGCCAGATACTCTGCATTATTGGGCTTGTAAGGCAAGGCAACCAGCTGCATATTCGCTTCGTCCAAGGTCAGGTCTGCCTTGTGCTGGTTACAGCGCTTGCAGGCTGCAACAACATTTTGCCACTTATCTTTACCACCCCGCGATTTAGGGAAAATATGATCGCGGGTGAGTTTCTGTGTGGGAAACTCCCGGGCGCAGTACATACAGAGGTAGCCGTCGCGGGCAAACAGGGCGGGATTAGTCAGGGGGTAATTGGTGCGCGGCCGGCCTAACCGCTCGCCACCACAGGCGATAATGCTGGGGATATCAAAATACGACCGCTTGCCGCTTAGCCTCTGTGTGCCACCATAAACTTCTCGAACGGTGTCACCCATGGTCCAAACCACCAGCTCTCGGGCATACATGCACACGGCCTGTTCCCAGTTAAGCCATTCTATGGGTTGGCCTGCGACATTTAATCTTAAAATTCTCATATTCAATGGCGGTAACCCCTTAAATATTAAACCTTTAAAATGTTAATCCATACCTCTTACCTATAAAGTATACACCTTCGCTGGGCGTACTCTATTATGAGGCAAACTGTCCATTGACCCGCCCTGTTTGGTTGGTTAGTGTGACGGCTCGCAGACAGGCGCTTCAAATCAATATAACAGGTGAGAATTAGTGACTAAAGAGAAGAAAGCTATCGACTTTGAGCAACAGCTAGAGAGCCTTGAAGCTCTGGTGGAATCCCTTGAAAGTGGCGGCCTGAGCTTGGAAGATTCATTGAAGTCTTTTGAACAGGGTATTAAGGTTGCGCGGGATTGTCAGCAGGCCTTAAAGCAGGCTGAGCAGAAGGTTGAGTTACTGATGCGCCAGGGCGATGAGCTTGTAAGCCAGCCCTTTGATACTGACAGCGAATAGCATTCCTGGATGAAAGAGTATCTTAAACAGTGCACCGCACAGGTCGATACACAGCTAGAGTCGGTATTGCCGATTGCTGAAGGTCCTGCTGAACGGCTTTTTGCGGCGATGCGCTATTCCATTTTTAATGGCGGTAAGCGTATTCGTCCGGCGCTGTGTTTTGCGGCGGCTGAAGCTATTGCCAGCACTGATAACAATACGGCCAAGGTGGCTGCTGCTGTGGAGATGATCCATGCCTACTCGCTGATCCACGATGATCTGCCGGCGATGGATGATGATGATTTGCGTCGCGGCAAACCTACCTGCCATATCCAATTTGATGAGGCGACGGCGATTTTGGCCGGCGATGCACTACAGTCTCTGGCCTTTCAGCAACTCACTGAATTATCTGACCTTCCTGCGCCTGCTGCGCTGCAGCTTGTTTCTATGCTGTCTCGCTATGCGGGTTGCAGCGGCATGGTGACGGGTCAGGCCATTGATTTAGCGGCAACAGGCCAGCAAGTTGATGTAGACCAGCTTAAAAATATGCATGCCCATAAAACCGGGGCATTAATTGAAGCCAGTGTTTTGATGGGCGCTATAGCGACCAACGCTGCGACTCAGCAACAGCTCGATGCTTTGACGGGCTTTGCCCGCGCCATAGGTTTGGCCTTTCAGATTCAAGACGATATTTTGGATGTGGAAAGCTCTACCCAGCAGCTGGGCAAGCAGCAGGGATCGGATATAGCCAATGGAAAATCTACTTATACGTCGATTTTGGGTCTCGAACAGGCTCGCAGTCAGGCGGCTGAACTCTATCAGCACAGCATGGACTGCCTTGAACTCTTTGGCGAGCGCGCAGATGCACTACGATTTATTGCTCGCTTTATTGTTAATCGAGCATATTAACAGGCCTATTTGGTGTAATATTCTTCTTCGAATTAAGACATAAAGACCGATGCCAAAAACATTTACCGACATACCACTCAGCCGCCCAGATACGCCTTTACTGGACCGTATCAGTGCCCCCGCTGATCTACGTGATTTGGATAACAATCAGCTGCTGACTGTGGCTGACGAATTACGTTCGTTTATGCTCTATTGCGTGGGTAAAACCGGCGGTCACTTTGGTGCTGGACTCGGCGTCACAGAGCTCACTATTGCTCTGCACTATGTTTTTAACACCCCAGATGATCGTCTAGTCTGGGATGTGGGTCATCAGACCTATCCCCATAAAATTCTTACTGGCCGCCGCGAGCAGATGCTCAGCATGCGCCAAAAAGATGGTCTGTCTGGTTTTCCTAAACGCTCTGAAAGCGATTACGACACCTTTGGTGTGGGCCACTCAAGCACCTCTATTAGTGCCGCTTTAGGCATGGCGATGGCCTCGGCACAGTTGGGTGAAGATCGCAGAACTGTGGCTGTTATGGGCGATGGCGCTATGACTGCGGGCATGGCTTTTGAGGCCATTAATCATGCCAGCCATGTGGATAAAAACCTGCTGGTAGTCCTGAACGACAATCGCATGTCTATTGGCCACAATGTTGGCGGCCTTTCGACCTACTTTTCCAAACTCTGGTCGAGCCGGTTTTATACCCAGTTTCGTGAGGGCGGCAAAAAGGCGTTGCGCTCTATGCCTCATGCCTCGAATTTTGTGCGCCGCACCGAAGAATATATGAAGAGTATGGTGTCACCGGCCACTATCTTTGAAGAGCTAGGCTTTTATTATGTTGGCCCCATTGATGGCCACGACCTGCCGCTACTCATCGAGACTCTGAGCAAGCTTAAAGAAATTAAAGGCCCTGTATTACTGCATACTATTACTCACAAAGGTAAGGGCTTTGCTCCCGCTGAAAATGACCCTGTGGGTTATCACGCCTTAAATAAAGTTGAGCCCAAACCAGCAGTGCAACCTGCCGTTGTTACGCCTGCACCCAAAGAGCCAGTGAAACCCAAGTATCAGAAGGTGTTTGGTGACTGGTTGTGCGATATGGCAGAGCAAGACAACCGCCTGGTTGGCATTACCCCAGCCATGTGTGATGGCTCCGGCATGAACGACTTTGCCAAGCGCTTCCCGAAACGCTTTGAAGATGTGGCCATTGCTGAGCAGCATGCGGTTACGGTCGCAGCGGGCATGGCCTGCGAAGGCTCGAAGCCTGTGGTGGCGATTTATTCTACATTTTTACAGCGCGCCTACGACCAGCTGATTCACGATGTTGCCCTGCAAAATCTGGATGTGTTGTTTGCACTGGATCGAGCTGGAATGGTTGGCGAAGACGGTGCTACTCATGCCGGCGCCTATGACATTAGTTATCTGCGCTGTATTCCTAACATGATGATAATGGCGCCCTCGGACGAGAATGAAACTCGACAGTTACTCTATACCGGTTACACACATAATGGCCCTGCTGCGGTGCGTTATCCCAGAGGCACTGGCCCTGGCGCTGTAATTGAAAAAACCATGACCGCAATGCCCATTGGCAAAGGGGTTATTAGGCGCGAAGGTTCACAGGTTGCCATTTTAAACTTTGGTACTCTGCTGACTTATGGCTTTGAAGCCGCCGAGAGCATTAATGCCACTGTGGCCGACATGCGCTTTGTAAAACCTATCGATGAGCAACTTATTCTCAAGCTTGCTGAGACACATCAGCTGCTGGTTACCTTGGAAGAAAATAGTATTGCTGGCGGTGCTGGATCGGCGGTTAGTGAATTCTTAGCGGCTCAAGGTATTGTGATGCCTGTGCTGCATTTAGGTTTGCCGGATCGTTACGTTGATCATGGTAATCACAGCCAGCAGCTAGCCGATACTGGATTGGATGCCGGCAGTATTCTTGAGGCTATTACCAATCGCCTAGCTCTTCTCAGTACCCCTCTGGCCAAAAAGCAGTCCCATTAGAAGGATACTCCGCGATGAAGCTCCATGAATTTGCCGCTGCACCCAACGCTCGCCGAGTGGCTATTTTTCTTGCCGAAAAAGGCATTGAAATCGAAACGGTGCAGGTAGATTTACGCGCTGGTGAGCACAAGAGTCCTGAATATACTGCCTTTAACCCGCTTCAAGATGTACCGGCGCTTGAACTTGATGATGGCAGCTGCCTCAATCAGGTGAATGCCATCTGTCATTATCTGGATGAGATCTATCCGGATAACCCGCTGTATGGTCGCACCCCATTGGAGCGCGCTCAGGCTGAGTCATGGAATCATTTTGTGCAGATGAATGGCCTGATGGCTGTAGCGGAAGCCTTTCGCAATAGCACCCCCGGCTTTAAAGATCGCGCACTTGCTGGGCCCCATCAGTACGCTCAAATTCCTGAACTGGCCACACGGGGGCTAACGCGTCTGAATGATTTTTTTGCCGATATGAATACGCACTTTGCCAGCAATGAGTTTGTGCTGGGCGACTACTTCTCCGTGGTGGATATTACGGGCTTTATGACGACGGACTTCGCCGGCTGGGTAAAGGTCTCTATCCCTGAAGACTACACACATCTGCAACGCTGGTTTGACCAGATGAGTGCGCGCCCCAGCATAAAGGGCTAACACTGACAGCAGCCTGAACAGCTCTCCGCCCTTCTTTCTTCCAAACGGTGAAATCAAACGGTGTCTGAATACCTAACGCTATAGCCTTCAAACTTTAGTTAAGCCATTCCACTGCTTACTCTCATTAATAATTATATTCATCAAAAATAAAATGCGCCTATACCAATACGATAGGCAAAAAAAAGGCCCCATTTCTGGGGCCTTTTCGAACTGCTTGTAAATTAACGCTTACAAAGAACCGGGAATGGCCCACTCTGCATACCAAGGGGTGCTTCCTTCTTTGACTGCGCCGATATAATCGGTTGAATCAAACACAAAGCCAGATCCATTATCCTGCGCAGTGATTACCGTAGCGGCAACAGTGGCAGACGCGTTGGTGATTGCATAATCGCTATCGAGAACAATCGTTTCTTCAATGACCGTAGCACTTGAAACTGGCAGCTCTTTGTTGAATGCAACACCCGCTGTATCACACAGGAAGTTGTTCAATGTGATTGGGGTATCCAACTTGGCAGTCGTCCCATCGGCATCATGGTTAGAATCATCAATGCGTGCACAGGTTACGTCGTAACCAGTCACCGCTGAGTTATAAATAGCCGCGGTAACCGATCCACGTAGGCGCATGCCAAATTCACCAGCAGAGTTTGCTGCATCACCACCGATAATAGTCACGTTGGCAATAACACCTGCCGTTTCTGGTGTGTAATCAGCGTCAGAAGAGTTAAGCTCAATACCACGTGGATCGTTTGAACCTACAGGCACTGCACCAGCAGTTTGGTTCTTGATAATCAATGCGTACTGAATGTTGCCCTGATAGCCTTCGTCGAAATCGATATCATCATCATCGTTACCCGTTAACAGTGCGTGCGTAACGTTTACTGTACCGCCGAACCACTCAATACCATCATCCTGATTGCCGTGTACCTGAACATAATCAACTAGCGTTCCATGTCCAACACCCTGCAGAGTCAGGCCGTTAATTTCGTTGTTTGGACCGGCGATCAAACCACCTTCAGCAATACGAACGTAGCGGATAATGCCGCTGTTGTCAGCTGTTATGCTGCCGCCATATTCCTGCACAAAGTCGCCGCCTTCACCCAGCACGTTACACCAGGTTTCACCTGCGCCGAAACATGCGCCTGTGCCACCTTGGCCATACTGTGGTGCGAAGCCTTGAACAATAACGCCTCCCCATTCGCCCATGCCGTCGTAGCCAGGGTCGATACTACTAAAGGTGATTGGGCTAGCGGACGAACCGTTAGCAATCAACTTCGAGCCACGAGTAACTAGCAATACACCGTCATCAAAGGCTTTAACCTCTACACCAGCGCGGATAGTCAGTGTTACACCAGCAGCGACTACAGCGTCGTACTCTGCCGCAGATGCGATGGCGATATTACCGTTGCCCACTTTAACGACGCCGTCCAAGCGATACTCAACACCAGAAACCATCGTGTAGTCAGTATCAATGGTGCCAGTTACCGTACATTCTGTGTTCGAGGAGTTACATGACACAAAGCTCGCTTCCTGAACTGCTTCTGCAGCGACTACTGAACCAGGGATAGTCCAGTCAGCCCACCAAGCAACTGAAGCCGATGGATCAACAGCACCAATGTAACGGGTTTGGTCGAAGAGGAATGAAGAACCATTATCTAGCGCGGTGATAGTAGGCGTGGTAGCCAGCAACGCTGAACTATTCACTATAGCCATCTTGGCGTCTAAGGTAATGCCTTCTTCAGTGACGGTTGCCGTTGAAATTGGCAGCTCTTTATTAAAGGCTTCGCCTGCAGTATCGCAAAGAAAGTTGTTCAATGTGATTGGGGTATCCAACTTGGCAGTAGTCCCATCCGCATCATGGTCAGAGTCGTCAATGCGCGCACAGGTTACGTCGTAACCAGTTACCGCTGAGTTATGAATAGCCGCGGTAACCGATCCACGTAGGCGCATGCCAAATTCACCAGCAGAGTTTGCTGCATCACCACCAACGATAGTTACGTTAGCAATAACACCTGCAGTCTGTGGGGTGTAATCAGCATCAGAGGAGTTGAGCTCAATACCGCGTGGATCATTTGAGCCTACGGGTACAGCACCTTCTGTTTGGTTTTTGATAATCAGTGCATACTGAATATTGCCCTGATAGCCTTCGTCGAAATCAATATCGTCATCATCGTTGTTGGTTAAAACAGCGTGCTTAACATTGACCGTACCGCCAAACCATTCAATACCGTCGTCCTGATTGCCGTGAACCTGAACATAGTCGATAGAAGTTCCGTAGCCAACGCCCTGCAGAGTCAGGCCGTTAATTTCGTTGTTTGGACCAGCGATCAAGCCGCCCTCAGCAATACGCACATAACGTAGGCTGCCACTGTCGTCGCCACCCATACTACCGCCGTATTCCTGAACGAAGTCTCCGCCTTCACCTAAAACGTTGCACCATTGTTCACCAACGGTGAAACAGGCGCCGGTGTCGCCTTGGCCATACTGTGGTGCGAAGCCTTGGATAACAACACCACCCCATTCACCCATACCGTCGTAGTTGTCATCTAGGCTACTAAAGGTAATCGGGTCAAAGACTGTGCCTTCAGCAATCAGCTGGGAACCGCGAGTCACTAAAAGAACGCCATCTGCAGTGCCTTTGACGCTGGTGCCGGCTGCAACCGTTAAGGTAACACCTGCAGCAACCACTGCCTCATATTCTGCTGTAGAAGCGATGGCGATATTGCCATTACCCACTTTAACAACACCGCTAAGAATATATTCAACGTCCTCTATAAAGCTGTAATCAGTATTGATAGTGCCGGTGACAGTACCCTGTGAACAGGTATCATTAAAAGCGATAAAAGACGCTTCAGTTACGTTGTCACAGGTGCTCGCAGCAGTCGTTACCGCGACAGCTGTTGTCGTACCTTCTACATTTACGGTAATGTCACCCGTGCTCTCGCTGTTACCGTCGCAACCTGCAAGCGCCGCTGATGCGAGAAGGATACCCGTATATAAATTAGTTCTCATGCTTACCATTCCTTATAAAAGTGTATTTAATTTTTTACTAAAGTTTTTCTTATAGCCTGTAGCTAAGCGACAGGCTGATTGATGTGCCAAGCTCATAAAGCTCGATGATGCGGTTGTTCTGACTGTATGAAATTGGTTCGTCGGTCAAATTCTTAACCTGAAATTTTAGGTCCCATTCCTCGCCAAACTGTTTTTCATAATTGAGGTCCATAAGGGTCCTGCCAATTTCAACAATGGGCCCCAGCGCTGCTCCTCGCGCGGTGCGGAAGATACGATCATCGAAATAATTAACCAGCAGCGTGAGCTTCTGACCCGAAGGGAAGTGGTCGTAACCAATCTGCAAGTTAGCCAGGTACTCTGACTGACCCTGAAGCTGGCGTCCGTCTGAACCCATGCCTTCCAACTGCAGTGACTTGGCTCCGAACGTGACCGACGAATCAATGTAGGAAACGTTGCCATTGACGAACACAGAATGGTCGTCCTGATCAAAAACAATGGTATTGAAATCAAGTTCGATACCGTCGAGTACAGCTTCTTGCTGATTTCTAAAGGTAATGCCGTCAGCTGCTGAACCCGATGCATCTGGAATAGCGCGCTCAACCGGGTTGCTTATTTCTTTATTAAACAGTGCCAGTGAGACGCTGTTACTCTGGTCAAAATAATACTCAACTCTAAAATCGATATTGTTGATTTCAGATACGGTAAGTTCTGGTGTGCCAAAGATAGCGTCATCGGTCGCTGGATCGTAGGACTGGGATGCTGATCGCTCGATGAGACCTGGGTAGGAAACTGTCTGACTGTAACCTAGGCGGAACTGTAGTTCTTCGCTGGCTCGCCATGACAGGTTAACGGCCGGATACCAGGCTTCGTGCTCTAGCGCACCGCTGTTACTCGGCGCGACATTTGGGTAGGCAATGTCCTGAGTAAAGCTTTCAAATCTGGCACCCAATTCGGCAGACCATTGATCACCCAGGTCATTGGCCAACTTTATGTAGTAGCCTCCCAGACGCTCGGATGAATTGTAGGAGTCAGTAGATGCTGTCGCTGGGCGCAGTCTAAATGCGTCAGCAGCAAAGTTTTGCACAGAGAGTAATTCATCAATGCCACCCTCGGTGACCAGCAGAGACATCGGGCTATCGCCCATGCGAATACCAAAGCGATACAGAGCAACCGCTCGTTCTTTATCTGACAGCAGTGCACCAACCACAACGGCGGTTGTATTGCTTTCGCCCCAATCAAAGGTGCCCCTGTAATCAAGGCCAATATCATTGCTGACTTCGTTCAGATCAGACCAGCGACGCTCCACCGATGAAGTGGCCAGGCTCTCACCCTGCAAAAAATACTGACGACGATCTGGCTCAAGACGATCTGTTTCAGCATAACCTACTCGCCACTCTATTTTGCTTTCGAACGCCGCGGTATCAAATTCATAAAGACCATTAAAACTCTGTGAAAAAAGTTGGCGCTGAACATATTCTAAAACTGCTTTATCTATATTTACGTCTTCAACATTGACCGCCACGGTGTTTCTAGTCGTGTCGTCGGTTGAACGTAACAAGGTGGTCTTGGAAAGGATTTCACCCTGATTGAATTCGTAACCCACCACGCCGTAACCACTCACTGAAACGGTATCTTGGGTGCGGTTATACATTCCGTTAAGACCAATTGGATTATCAAGGGACGCATCGCCTCGATAGCCCGTTGAACGGCCATAGGACGCTGCCACAAAGTAGCCAAGCTCACCTTCAGCCATTTCCATGCGATCACCGAAATCAACATCGAAGCCAACATCGGGCTTAGCTTCCACTGTCTGTAAATCGTAATCAGGCTTAAATGTCAGAGCGTAGGCAAGCGCCACTTCTGGGCGCGTACAGATATCAGCGACACTAGGATCGCAGATAGTCAATGAGGTGCCACCATCGGTAGCCTCTAAAACACCCCTGTGAATATCGCGCAACCCGCTATCAAAGCCCGCCCACTCGGTTTTTGAATCCCGATAGCCCTGCACATCATCAAAGGTGAAGCCAGAATTGAACCCAGTAGAAACGGACAGGCTGCCGATACGCTCATCGGGCAGGCCTTTAGTGTTAACCGCGATAGAGCCGCCAGTGGTCGACGCCAGCTGATCAACGGAAAAAGATTTTTGTACTGCGATGGACTCAACAATATTTGAAGGAAATAAATCTAACTGAATATCCCTGCGCATGGGGTCTGTACTGGGCATTAAAATCCCATTGAAGTTGGTGGCGATATAGCGGCCATCCAAACCACGAACATTGGCATACTTGCCTTCGGTAACACTAAGACCAGCGATACGACCAATGGCCAAGGCGACATCGCTATCACCAAAACGTGCTATCTGGTCAGCATCCATGGCGCTGACAATGGAGGTTGCATAGCGTTCAATATTTTCCGCGCCATCGGTAGGATTGAATACACCAACAATAACGACTTCTTCCACCCGGGGGATTGGCATGGCAATTCTTGACTCTAACGGGGGTCGCTTGAGTAGCTTAAAGCGCGCGTTGATGCCTAGGTCAGCAAAGACCCGGATGGCAGCAATGCTGGATGATCTGTAACCTGTTTGAGAGACGTCAATACGGTGAGTGCCCCTTCGTAATTTTAACGAATAGATACCTTCTTCGTCTGTTATCGCCAATACATTGGCATCAGCCACCTCAACCAAGGCACCAGCGATAGGCAGGCCTGATGGCGAAGTTACTACGCCAGTTATGTAGCCAGATGCATCTGTGTCGGGGGTAAATGATTGACTGGTAACAATGGGCTCTACGTTTTTCTCTTCACTAAAGACTGCAGAGACTTCAACTTCGCCGCCTAGGGGCAAGTTAAATTTGACGGGGATAGCCACATCGTCATCAATTAAGTAAAGCTTATGTGGGCCGGGTTCTAACGCAGCCTGAACCAAGCCATTACCATCGGTTACACCAACAATTTTACCGTCGACCGCCACTTTCACATGACGCAGTGGGGCGTCTTCAAGGAATACCAGCACAAAAGCGTTCTCGGCTGATGCCCAGGGTGCGATGGATGAAACTACCAAAGCTATTATAAAAAACCATTTATTGGTCATCTGCCACTCAACCTCACGTCATTTTCTGTTTAAAGCCAAATAGATTTGGCGTGAAGAAACACCAATATTTCTTCAATGAGTGTTCAAATTAACAGTGCTAAATGACGGTGGTGTGAACATTAAATGACAGATATATGACAGCGCTGAATGTTCTTTGCAATGCAGGGCAAGAACCCTGATTTAACGCTGAGACATAAGATTCGGGATCGAGAAATCTAGAATAGAGGAAGGCATAAATGCTGGGAAATAACGAGAGGGGCAACAAGAGAAACATAAAAAAAGGAGGGCGAAGCCTCCTTTAATATTGGGTTAGTACAGAGTCACCTACTGGTGTCTGATATCTTTACCCTTAACCACAAAGACAATCTGTTCACAGAGGTTTTTAGCATGATCGCCAATGCGCTCTAGGGAACGCACAACCCAGAGAATATTGATCACGCGACTAATACTGCGCGGGTCTTCCATCATGTAGGTAACCAGTTCGCGAAGTGCCGTTTTGTAATCGAGATCGATTTGTTTGTCTTCTTCAAGGGTGCGCATGGCCGCGTCAACATCAAAGCGCGCAAAGGCATCCAGTGCATTGTTGAGCATACTAATTACCGATTTTCCCATATGGCGCACCTCGGTATAGCCTTCTGAGGTCGTACTCTCACCGGCAAGCATAACGGCATGGTTAGCAATCTTCTTGGCTTCATCTCCAATACGTTCGAGATCGTTGACCGCTTTGGTCACCATCATCACCAGACGCAAATCGCTGGCTGCTGGCTGGCGACGAGCGATAATTAAGATGCAGGCTTCATCGATATCCACTTCCATTTCGTCGACAAGTTTTTCTTCTTTTATCACCAGTTCGGCTAGGGCACTGTCCGCTTCACTTACTGCGCGCACGGCATTTTGCAACTGCTGCTCAACCTTGCCACCCATTTCCATCAGGCGTGTACGGATTTCTTCTAGCTCTTCATCGAACTGCTTCATGATGTGATTTTCAAATGACATTTTTGACATATTATTCTCCCTGTTAACCGAAGCGGCCCGTTATATAAGCTTCTGTGAGCTGGTGCTGCGGCATGGTAAATACCTGTTCGGTTGGATTAACTTCAATCAATCGTCCGAGATGGAAGTACGCGGTGCGATGTGATACACGAGCCGCTTGCTGCATTGAGTGGGTCACAATGGCGATGGTGAAGTTTTCACTCAACTCTTCAATCAACTCTTCAATTTTAGCCGTGGCAATTGGATCTAGTGCTGAGCAGGGTTCATCCATAAGAATTACTTCTGGGCTAACGGCAATGGCTCTGGCAATACAGAGGCGCTGCTGCTGACCGCCTGATAATCCTGTGCCCGCCTGGTGCAGTCGCTCTTTGACCTCTTCCCACAAGCTAGCTTTGCGCAGACTGTTTTCAACAATTTCGTCGAGGTCTACACGCGTATCAGCAAGGCCATGTATCTTCGGGCCGTAAGCAACGTTTTCATAAATTGATTTGGGGAATGGATTAGGCTTTTGAAATACCATACCCACTCTGGCGCGCAGTTCTACAACATCCAGTTTTGGGGCATAGAGGTTTTCGCCATCCATGCAAATCTCGCCTTCGACGCGACAGATATCGACCGTATCATTCATGCGATTCAAGGAGCGCAGAAACGTCGACTTGCCACAGCCCGATGGGCCAATCATGGCGATCACTTCGTTTTTGGCGATATCAATACTGACATCGTGAATGGCCTGCTTGTCGTCATAATAAACATTGACGTTGCGCATGGTCATTTTTGGGTTCTCGGTAAACACCTTACCAACCGTAGGCTCATGGCCTTCTACTTCGAGGCTTTTCATGGCTGCAGGTTTGGCTTTGGTAGCCCTTTTTTTCTTATCCGCTGATGCGAGTTGAGTCATTGTTTTTTCCTTTCTACCAACGGCGCTCTAAGCGCTTGCGCAGCCATACGGCAACTGTGTTCATAACAATCAGAAAGCTCAGCAAAATCATAATTGCCGCTGAGGTCTTTTCAATAAAGGCTCTCTCCGGGCTGTCGGCCCAAAGAAAAATTTGCACTGGTAACACTGTGGCGGGATCACTAAAGCCACCGGGAATATCTACAATAAAGGCCACCATACCAATCATTAGCAGTGGCGCCGATTCACCCAGCGCCTGAGCCATACCAATAATGGCGCCCGTTAACATGCCTGGAAGTGACAGCGGCAGTACATGGTGCAATACCGTTTGGTACTTTGAGGCGCCCATGCCCAGAGCAGCTTCGCGTATCGAAGGTGGCACGGACTTAATCGCTGCGCGACTGGTGATAATAATAGTCGGCAAGGTCATCAAGGTTAAAACCAAACCACCGACGATCGGCACGGATCGCGGCACATGGAAAAAGTTAATAAAGATCGCCAGCCCCAACAGGCCAAAAATAATAGATGGCACGGCGGCTAGATTATTAATATTGACCTCAATAAAGTCTGTCCAGCGATTGCGCGGGGCAAACTCTTCAAGATAGATTGCCGCTGATACACCAATCGGGAACGACAGTACCAGAGTCAGTATCAGGGTAAATAACGAGCCCATCACTGCACCACGGATACCCGCCTGTTCTGGTTCCCGGGAATCACCTCGCGTAAATAGGTTGCTGTTAAATTGCAGGCGGATTTTGCCCTGCTGATGGAGCTCATCGATCCATTCAAGTTGCTTGGCCGACATTCTGGCAGCGTAGGGTTCTCCGTCTAGCCAAGACTTGTAATAGGTATCTATATCATCGTCAGCCAGTATCCAAACTCTCTCAGTCTCACCCAGTAATAGCGGGTTCTCCAACAGACGATCCTTTAGGTCGAAGCCAGCACCACTACTAATAAGCCCATAGAGCCTGCGTTTGTCACTGCGGCCAGACACTTCAGGAAATTCAGTGCGCATGGCAGTTTTTGAGAGAGCTTCCCAGTTGCCCCTTGTCAATTCCTCGGGATCGGTGAGATTGTCCACGCCGATCCGATCCTGATCATAGGTGACTTCTAGTTCGATATAGGCTATACGAAAGGCTCCGTGACCCTTGCTGACGATATCAGTGAACAGTATCAAAACTGCCGCTAGGCCAATCAAGATGGCCGTACGCCCATACCAGCGAAAACGCTTCTCGGCACGGTTGCGTCGACTCAGAGACTTTTTGATTTTCTCTAGATGGTTTGCTGACTCAGTCATATTGTTCTCTATATTTCTTAACGATATGTAAGGCAAAAATATTTAACAGTAAGGTCACTGTAAAGAGCATCAAGCCCAGCGCAAAGGCTGCCAGGGTCTTGGGACTATCAAATTCTTGGTCACCGGTTAGCAGGGTAACAATTTGCACTGTTACCGTAGTAACTGACTCTAATGGATTGGCGGTTAGTTTCGCCGCCATACCCGCCGCCATAACCACAATCATGGTTTCGCCAATAGCGCGGGAAATGGCCAACATAACGCCACCCACAATACCGGGCAGTGCGGCGGGAATAATCACCCGACGTACAGTTTCCGACTTTGTAGCACCCATAGCCAGCGAGCCATCGCGCATGGACTGGGGTACCGCGGTAATCACATCATCCGCAAGGGAGGAGATAAACGGAATAATCATCACCCCCATAACGCCACCAGCAGCCAGAGCACTTTCCGACGAGACCGACAGGCCAAAACTGGCACCCAGATCACGAAGGAACGGCGCTACTGTTAAGGCGGCGAAGAAGCCGTACACCACGGTGGGGATGCCGGCGAGGATTTCTAGCGCGGGTTTAGCGTAGGTACGCACGGACCTGCTCGCGTATTCGGCCAGGTAAATCGCCGACATCAAGCCAACGGGAACAGCCACTACCATGGCGACTGCTGATACCAGCAGAGTGCCTACAAATAGGGGCACAGCACCAAAACTACCAGAAGAGCCAACTTGGTCTTCACGGATAGCCGTTTGCGGACTCCACTCTAGACCAAAGACAAAATCAAAGATGGGCACGGAGCGGAAGAACTGAATTGATTCAAATAATACCGATAGCACAATGCCAAGGGTGGTAAAGATGGCCAGACAGGCGCAGCCAAGCAAGATATTTTGCATGACCTTTTCAACCACTGGGCGAGCACGGAAAGACGCTGAGATTCGCGACCAACCCCACAGCAAACCAAGCGATGAAAGCGTTAATAACAAGGCGGTTAATGACCAGCGCGAGATAACCCGTAGTGACACCAGATGATCTGCTGCAGCAATCAGTGCCGCGCTCTCGCCTTTGCGCGGCAGTATGCCGTCGGCTAGGTTGGATATTTTATTAATCAGCAGGTTGTAACTCGCCGTATCCTTGGGTGCGATTTCGGCAGCAACAGAATCCAGCACCAGACGGTTGATCAGCGGATCGTCGAACAGCATCCACATACAGAGCAAAAACAATGAAGGCAGTGCACACCAGAGTGCGACATGCATTCCATAATAGGAGGGTAGAGAGTGGAGCTTGCGAATGCCTCCCAATGGCTTGGCCAGTGCTAATGACCGGCCACGGCCTAAAAAGAACGCCAAGACCCCTAGGCCTAGTATCAAAATCAGTATGTTTGTCGCTTGCATAGGGCAGGCAGGATCCTTAAAAAATACTCAGGGTAAAAACTTTAGATAACAAAACAGCCCGGCTCATAGAACCGGGCTGTACTTTGACAACTTATGCGACTTAATTCAATGCTTCATTGCCTGTCATTGGCACTAATCCTCTAGTGCTAGCCGCCATAGCCGCACGCTCATCATCTGGCAGCGGAATCATGCCCTTCTCGGCAAGGTAACCATCTTCACTCCAAGCTTTTTCACTGGTGAATTCATGCAGGTAACCTTCAATGCCCGGAACCACACCCACATGGGCCTTCTTAACGTAGAAGAACAATGGACGTGAGATTGGGTAAGACTTGTCAGCGATTGATTCAAAGGTTGGTTCAACAGATTCAATCTGTGCGCCCTGCACCTTGTCGGCATTCTGATCGAGGAAGCTAAAGCCGAATACGCCCAGCGCGGCTGGATTCGCTTCAAGCTTCTGGACGATTAGGTTATCGTTCTCGCCGGCTTCAATATAACGACCATCTTCACGGATAGTGTGACAAATCGCTTTGTAGGCACTCTTATTAGTCTTCTTCATTGCTTTGATCCAGGCTATTTTCTTACAGCCACCCTCCATGCCGAGTTCAGCAAATGCATCTCGAGTACCTGAAGTTGGCGGGGGACCTAATACTTCAATGGCAACGTTTGGCAGTGCAGAGTTTACTTGATTCCAAGTAGTGTAAGGATTATCAATCAGCTCGCCTTCAGTAGCACTAGGCACCTGAGCAGCTAGGGCCAAAAAGATATCTTTGCGGCTTAGCTTCATTGGCTCAGCCTTAACTGAGTTAGCGATAACGATGCCGTCATAACCGATTTGAACTTCAACAATCTCGGTAACGCCATTAGTCTGGCACTTTTTAAATTCAGACGCTTTTATACGGCGTGAAGAGTTCGTGATATCTGGGTAGTTGGAGCCAACACCAGAACAAAACAGCTTCATACCACCGCCAGAACCAGTGGATTCGATTTTTGGTGTCGCCTTGCCGCTGGCGCGACCATATCGCTCAGCAACAACTGTTGAAAAAGGGTATACCGTTGAAGAACCTACGACTTCAATGCTGTCACGAGCCATTGCCGAAGAAGTTGCAGTAACAGAAGCCAGGGTAAAAAGAATGGCTGGTATTAGTGTACGTTGGGTCATAAGAACCTCCAAAATTCATGCACATTGGCATGCTATTAATTAATGCTCATTTTTTGCTACCCGACTACTGTATTAAAGTTATGTGACAGAAATATGACAGGGTGAAAAATCCTTCATTTTCGATTAACTTAGCGCGCTGTCATATTACTGTCACATTATTTACATATATTTAACATGTAACTGTCACATTACGTTGTGATTATTTTCGGGCATCGGCCCAACCACCTACATTTTTGGGGATTGAGTATGAACAAATTAATGCTTTCAGCGGCTATCGCTTCAACCATAGGCTTTGCTTCTCTAGGCTATGCTGATGGACCGATTGACGGCACCATTTACGGCAAGGTCAATGTCTCTGTTGTTAATGCCGATGACGGTGCCAGCGACGAATGGAAGCTTAATAGCAATGCTTCACGCCTGGGCGTTAAAGGTAAGACTGAAATTGCTGACGGCCTTTACGCCGTCTATAAAGCAGAATTCGAGATGTGTGTTGATGATGGCGACTGTAAAGGTCAGACCTTTACTCAGCGCAACATCATGGGCGGCATTAGAGGTAGCTTCGGTACAGTATGGGCCGGCAAACACGATTCTCCGACTAAACTGGCGCAAAACAAGATCGACCTATTTAATGACCTCGAAGGCGATATTAAGAATACCTTTGAAGGCGAGAACCGCGTTTCTAATATTGTTGCCTATACCTCTCCAACCATCAACGGCTTCTCTAGTACTGTTGCCATGATGCCCGGCGAAGGCGCAGACGTAGATGGCGACGGCCAAGATGACACTGGCCTGACCGACGGTATTTCTTACTCGGTAAGCTACAGCATGGATAACCTTTATATCGCTATTGCTGGTGACCAGGATGTGGATAGCCAGGATCTGATGCGCATTGTTGCTCAGTACAAGTTCGACGCTTTAAAGCTTGGCGTTATGTACCAGCAAAACGAAGATAACCTAGGAACTAAAGATGAATCTGGTTTCTTTGTTAGCGCAGCCTACCAGCTCGACAAGAAAACGACGCTAAAAGCCCAGTACGGCTCTATCGAAGATGATGTTGATGGCGACGAAGAAGAGACATTGTCACTAGGTGCTGATTACAAGTTGGCTAAAAGCACTAAGGTTTATGTGTTTTATACTGACAACACAGACTCCTCAACGGGCGTTGCCAATGATGAAGACACGGCATTTGGTTTAGGCATGGAACACAAGTTTTAGTCTTAAGTCATGATAACAACGGCGAGCTCTAGGGCTCGCCTTTTTTATGCTTAAAAATTGCTTTAGAAGCTTGAGCCTGGGCCACTTAAAAATTCCAGTTCGGCGGCTGTTGAAGTGCGACCAAGAATCTTATTGCGATGAGGATAGCGACCAAACCGATCGATAATCTCTTTGTGCTTTAATTCAAACTGATAATTAGACTCGATACCGTTGGCCTCATAGAGTGCCACAGCAACCTTGTGGATAGCAGCAGATTCACTGTGCATAAAAGGCATATACAAAAAGCTTTTCTCTGTGGGGCTTAGCTCTTGATCTGCCTCGGCAATAATAGCCTCCTGAGATAGCGCCAGAGCCAATGGGTCAGAGGCAAAGGATTGAGGCTGATCGCGATACATATTTCGCGAAAACTGGTCGAGCACAATAATTTCGGCCAGGCGACCCTGAGCGGTTTCACGCCAATGATAAAGTTCGCACTGATGCGTGCTGGCATGCAGCGCAGCATAGCTATCTATAATAAGTCGATCAAAGTCGTTATCTTTAACCCACCATTGAGAGGGCTTAATATCTTTAAACCAAAACTGCAGTATCTTTCGGTACATTTTGTGACCTCCAGTAAGTGGACCCATTTATAAATTTATCAGTCCATTTATTAAAAGTAGCCATAAACCTAGTCAACAGCAAACCTGATGCTAAAATTGCCTGCATAATCTATCCATAGGATGTAATCATGAACTCAAAATCACCCTGCACTCTCCTCAGTATCGCCAGCATAATCTGGCTATTTTCGTCGAGCGCTTTTAGTGCCTGCGACTTTGATACCGATGATGCCGACTCCCCCAACTTTGTCGATAAAATTATCGAGTGCGACGAGACGATAAAAACAACGAATAAGCCGTCCCAGCGGAAAGCGGCCGACACTCAGGCAACCAAGCTTTATGGTGATGGCACCCTGGACCGCGCCTCAGGTATTTTCGAGCGCCCTATTGTCGCTGCGGGATCAATGAATCACAGCCCTAATAAAGCCTTTGCGTCGCGTCAGGCCTATTCATTGCGCCCTGGGGCAAAGTTTGAGCAGTCGGTAACCCTTGCTATTCAGCGTTTATATATCGAGATGGCTCATCATTGCGCACAGGGCTGGTCGATCGAAGGTCAGTGGAGCGAGGCAGATCCACAACAGGAAGGGGATTACTTTTTACATTACCGGTTTATCTGTGCAGGCTAAGACGATGTATTGTCTTTGGGTAAGCGACAGATAAACTCTGCCCCATGACCCAGTCGGCTATTAATAATCAAGCGTCCACCACAGCGATTAATGCTGTGTTTAACAATCGCTAATCCTAGGCCTGTGCCGCCTGTATCTGAATTGCGACTGCTATCACCACGATAGAACCGCTCGGTTAAACGCGGAATTTCAACGGGATCTATACCAACACCATCGTCACGAATAACGATATCAGTAAAGTCTTGGTAATCACTAACCTTAATCTCGATATTGGCGCCCTCGGGATTGTGGCGTACCGCATTAAAGACAATATTACCTAGGGCGCTGCGAATATCGCTATCTTGTGCCTGCATATTAATCGCCTCGGCACAGTCGAGGGTGATGGTATGTTTGCCACCACTCAGCGCTTCGGCCTCAGTCAGTATACTGAGCAATAGCCCCTCAACATTGACGGCTTCAAGCACCGGCTCTTGGTTGTCCGCTTCGAGCCGCGAAATCAAAATCAAATCATCCGCCAGCGCTTGCATTCTGGTGACCTGCTCAGACATCTGAGAAAAGGCGGCATTTACTGAAGGGGGGTTGGCGGGAAGATCCTGTAATGTTTCTATATAGCCGCGCATCACGGTCAATGGTGTGCGCAGCTCATGGGAGACATTGCCAACAAACTCTTTGCGCAACTGCTCAAGGCTTTTAATCCGGGTGATATCAGTGATAACCAATGCTATCTCATTAGCACCAAAGCGTGAGGCGGATAATTTCAAAAGCCGCTCAGACTGGATAATTGATGACAGTTCAATAGAGCCAATAAATTCGTCTTGGTGAATATATTCTACAAATTCGGGATCGCGGATTAAATTAATTACCGCGCTGCCGCGGTCGCTGGAGCGCAAGCCAAGCAGGCTGGCCGCTGAACTATTCCACCAGTCGATCGTTAGATCCCTGCGCAGTACTAGGATGCCTTCGTCGAGAGCTTCTGTTAGGCCCGTGACCCGCTTGATGGTTTTGCGCATTTTTTCTTGGGTGCGACGATGACGGCGACGCTGACGATTTAAGGTGTCACTTATTTCGCCCCAAACACCGTCGGTCTCTGGCGGTATGCCGCGCATACCTTTGTCGATCCATTTAAACAGTAGGGATATGGTGCGGAAGGTCCAGAGTATATAAACACCGACACCAAGTAGAACAATTTCAAGGGGATAGCCTAGATTCCAGCCGGAAAAGAAAGCCAATAGTCCAACCAAAATTATGCGCCATATTTCTGTATGCATTCCTGGTCGCAACGGCTGTGTTTCCTTTTCTAAGCATTTTGTAATTGGATTGAGAAGCGGTAACCAGCTCCTCGCACAGTCTGCACATAGTTTTCATGACCTGCAATAGAAATTGCTTTGCGCAGCCGACGAATATGGACATCAACGGTGCGCTCATCAAGATAAACATTGCCGCCCCAGACATAGTCCAGAATCTGATCACGGGAATAAACCCGCTCCTGGTGAGTAAGAAAGAACTGCAACAAGCGATACTCTGTGGGACCAAGGTTAATCGCCTGCCCTTCAATGCTGACTCGATGACCAATGGGGTCAAACAACATATCTCCGACGGAGATAGGCTCTGCCAACTCTTCACGACCTATACGTCGCAGCACAGCCTTGACTCTTGAAATCAGCTCCCGAGGAGAAAAAGGCTTGTTGACATAGTCGTCAGCCCCCGCATCCAAACCAGCAATTTTACTGTCTTCCTCGGCGTTGGCTGTGAGCATAATAATAGGGATTTTTGCCGTAAGTTCGTCACGCTTTAAGCGCCGCAGCAGCTCCAGCCCAGTGGTACCAGGCATCATCCAGTCCAGCAACACCAGATCCGGTGCGCGATCAATGATGATAGCATGGGCCGTCTGAGCATTTTCTGCCTGTAGAACGTTATAGTCGGCAGCCTCAAGGGCCACAGCAAGCATTGTGCGAATGGCCGCTTCGTCATCGACCAATAAAATCGTATGCTTTGGCATAACATTTAGCTCATCTTTCATTTATTAGAGTTCCATTAAAGGCACATTACATGACAGAAATATGACAGAACCATTAGGCGCATGCATCTTTTTTTTACCTTAATCTGAGTTGATCGCCAGTAATTCATGCTGGATAACTTATGCATTCGATATTTAGCGCCTGTTATCGCATAATGCCGCTTTATCACCGACTGGAAAAATACAATGACCATCAAAGAAAACAGTGCTGTTAGCTTTCACTACACCTTAACTGACGACGACGGCCAGACGCTAGATAGCTCTACCGGCAAAGATCCGTTAGCCTATTTGCATGGCGCTGGCAATATTATTCCTGGCCTCGAAAGTGCCCTGGAAGGCAAAAGCGTTGGCGATGCAATGGTTGTTGCTGTTACTGCTGCTGAAGGATACGGCGAAGTTCAAAAAGAGCTTATTCAAGAAGTACCTCGAGATGCGTTTCAAGGCGTAGACAGTATTGAAGTTGGCATGCAGTTTGAAGCACAGACTGGTCAGGGCGGAACTGTTCCTGTCACTGTTACTGCTGTGACTGACGAGATTGTTACTGTGGATGGCAACCACCCGTTGGCTGGCAAGAATCTTAACTTTGATGTGTCTATTGAAGATGTGCGAGATGCCACTGAAGAAGAGCTTGAACATGGCCATGTCCATGGCGTTGGCGGTCACGAGCACTAGATAGCTGCCCAAAAAAAGGGGCCATCTATTGTTTAGGTGGCCCTCAAGAGGGAGAGTATGTTGTTGATAGTGATTAGTCTCTTAAACGCTAGGGGCCCTTAAGCACTAACAACCCTTAAACGTTAATAGCCCTTAAATACTAATAAATAGTGCCTAGCATTTAGTCTCTGAAGGCCGAGAACTGAAACCTGTGCTGAAATCAGTCGAAAACGGGGAAGAGTTCACTGATTGCAACACAGGATCCGATTCCACAACCAATGCCGGTACTGGTCCAAATATCGGTGCCATAAGCAAATAAGCCAATTGAGGCACCAAAAAGTGTTCCGATTGCCACGGTAAGTAAACAGGTAAAGCTGAATAAATTCATAAGTACTATCCTCAATATTCCTTTATCTAAATCTTTGTCAACATGCCGATTAGTTAGTCTCTTAGCGGGCAGTTGCCTCTGCTGTTCTGTCTATTTTTGTCTCTAGGCTGTATTTATAAGCTTTTAAATGGGACTGTTCTTTCGAGGCTGTCGCAAAGCGGATGTTAGCTAGTTCTCAATTAGCCTCTTGGCATACAATAACGTGATGAGCTTCATTATTTTTTGTAGACAGGGCCTGTCATATTTTTGTAATAGCAGCCTGTAATAATTGAATGCTGTCTGTCTTTAACCTGAGAATAGAACCCCTCTATGAGCATAAAAGTAGGTATTAACGGCTTTGGCCGCATTGGACGTTTGGCCCTGAGAGCAGCTTGGGATTCCGACGCTTTTGAGATCACTCATATCAATGAGATTGCAGGGGATGCCAAATCCGCGGCACATCTATTACGCTTTGATTCAGTGCACGGCACCTGGGATCGAGAGATTTCGGCCAATCAAGCCAATGACCAGATTATTATTGATGGCAAGGCTATTCGTTATTCCTCTACTAAGGCTATTGAAGACGGCCCCTGGAGGGCGGTGGATCTGGTGGTTGAGTGCACCGGAACCTTTAAATCCAAGCAGATTTTAGCGCCCTACTTTGATCATGGGGTTAGCAGGGTAGTGGTGTCTGCACCGATTAAAGACGGCACGCTAAATATTGTGATGGGGGTTAATGACGACCTGTATAAGGGCCAAGATATTGTTACCGCAGCGTCTTGCACGACTAACTGTCTCGCACCTGTTATTGATGTGTTGCAGTCTAACTTTGGCATTGAACATGGCTCTATCACTACGATTCATGACATCACCAATACCCAGAGCATTCTCGATGAATACCACAGCGACCTGCGTCGCGCCCGTGCCAGTAGTATGTCGCTTATTCCTACAAGTACTGGTTCCGCGACTGCGATTACCGAGATTTTCCCCGAGCTTAAGGGCCGAATAAACGGTGTTGCTGTGCGCGTGCCTCTGGCCAATGCCTCTTTGACAGACTGTGTGTTTGAACTGCAAAAGCAGGTAACGTCTGATGAGGTGAATGCTGCGTTAAAAACGGCCTCTGAGGGCCGCCTTAAGGGTATTTTGGGTTATGAAGACCTGCCTTTAGTCTCCGTCGATTACACCAACGATAAGCGCTCAGGCATTGTTGATGGGCTTTCGACCATGGTGGTTAATAACACTCAGGTGAAGGTACTGATCTGGTATGACAATGAGACGGGTTATGTGAATCGCATGATGGAGTTGGCCGCGAAAGTTGCGGCGTCGATCTAAGCACTATATTAAAAATACACTTTGTTAAAAGCACTATATGAACAGCTCCTTTATGAATAGCTCCTTTATGAAAATCTCTTAATGAAAAGCTCTGTTAAACAGTATATCTGTGTCACGCTAAGTTACTGGGCATTTACCTTAACCGACGGCGCCCTGCGCATGTTGGTACTGCTGTTTTTTCATGGCTTGGGCTACAGCCCAATGGAAATTGCCAGCCTGTTTTTACTCTATGAATTTTTTGGTATGGTCACCAATCTTTATGGCGGCTGGCTAGCGACCCGAATCGGCCTTACCCGTACATTACAACTTGGCCTGGCCGTACAAATTATCTCTCTGGTGATGCTCCTCAAAGACCCGTCCCTATTAACGGTGGCCTATGTGATGGTGGCTCAGGCACTCTCGGGCATTGCCAAAGACCTGAGTAAAATGAGTGCCAAAAGCAGCATTAAGGCTCTTGTGCCGGACAGTGCTCAGGGCACACTCTTTCGCTGGATTGCCCTATTAACAGGCTCTAAAAATGCGCTTAAAGGTCTCGGGTTTTTCCTGGGTGCTGCACTGCTCGCTTGGCTCGGCTTTGAGGCCACGCTCCTAGTCATGATTGCGCTGCTAGCAATAGTATTGGCCTCGGGCCTTTTAGTTCTCGATTCCAATAATGGTAAGGCCCTCTCCACACACAAACTACGCGACTCCTTTATAAAGAGCGCTCGGATTAACCGGCTGTCGGCGGCGCGGATGTTTTTATTCTGTTCACGAGATATCTGGTTTGTGGTGGCGTTACCGGTTTTTTTACAGGCTCATCTTGGCTGGAGCCACATAGAAGTAGGCGTATTGATGGCCAGCTGGGTTATTGGCTATGGGGCCGTTCAGGCTTTGGCCCCTCGCATCACTAACAGCAGCGCTGCCGACGGGCCTGCTTTATCTACATGGGCCGGCGCGTTGTTTATCGCGCCCTGTGTTATGGCACTAGGCCTGACTCTTGGTCTCGACCCCTCGCTGGTTGTTATTGCCGGGCTAATACTATTTGGCGGGCTGTTCGCAATTAACTCAAGTCTGCACTCTTACCTAATTATCGCCTATGCTCAGCATGATTCAGTATCCCTAGATGTGGGCTTTTACTATATGGCCAATGCCGGCGGTCGCCTTTTGGGGACCCTCTTGTCTGGCCTGATTTATCAGCAATACGGACTGATAAGCTGCCTGTTAATGTCGGCCATAATGATTGCCATTAGCGGGATTATTGCCAGACAATTACCGGCGCAAACTGACTGAGCTCTTTATGCGGCCGAGCACTTTATGTAGCCGGGCTCTTTATGCGGCCGAGCACTTTTACTGCTGCGGCTTGTCTGCTAGGGTATGGGTCTTCTTTTTATCACCGTTGAAACTTATATTATGAGCGACACAAACACTAACGCGATGGACCCTAACGGCCTTTTTCGCGAAGAGAACTACACAGATCAAAAGATGGGCGCTATTCGTAAGATGGTCCCAGTCAAAGCCGATGGTTCCGATGACCCGGACCGCCAGATCAGTTTTTTTGGTTCGGCTCAGGTAATGACCCCTATGGGTGCCATACCCCTGAACTTTGCATTAGACGGCAGTAATATTGGCGAAGCGGCAGAAGATTTTGCCTCTAAGGCGCAGGTCGCTGTGGATGAAGCTGGGCGTGAGATGGAAAAAATGCGCCGTGAACAGGCCTCACAGATTGTGGTTCCCGGTCAGGGCGGCGGAAACATGGGTGGCGGCGGAATTATTACCTAGAGAAATATATTTCCCTAATTTATGTGTATTTACCGGTAGTAGGCACTTACTAACGCAGCAGTAAGGGCCCTTCAATGGGACGAAATTGAACGGCGGCATCAATCAATGACGTCGCGGTCAACGCCTCAACCCCATAGGCCAGGGTGTCAATGCCATAGCCCTGCTTAACGCGCTTTAGCAACAGGTCAAAATCTCCATCTCCCGACAGCAGCACGACCTGATCTATTTTTTGATCTGGGCTGGCAACCGCATCCATCACGTCAATCGTCAATCCAACATCCCAGTCACCTTTGGCAGAACCGTCACTGCGCTGAATATAGGGCTTTAGCTTTATATCAAATCCTATGCCATGCAGAATTTGCTGAAAACTCTTCTGCTGTGAATCGTTGCGCTCAATTGCGTAGGCATTGGCAATAACAATATCCCCCTCCTCGCTCAGCTGTCGCCAGAGTTCGCGATAATTAAAATGGCAGCCATGACCTTCCTTAACGGTGTAATAAATATTTTGTACATCGACAAAGATGGCTATTTTTTTCATTGGGAATCTCGGTACGGGCTTAGGCTTAGGTCTGGGCCCAAACGAAAATGACTGGCGGGATGGATAAGCTGAGAATAACTGCTCACAGTTTGTTTGCTCCAGCAGCGACGATTGAGCTGCATGCAGACCGCCGAACCTTCGGCGGTAAGACCAAGCTCTCGGCGTTGAACCGCGGTGGGTAATACCGCTTCAAGCTGATGGTCTGACACTGTAACCGGCGCGATCCAATCCATGTAGGCATCCGGTGTTACCTTGGCATAGTTTTGTTTTAGAAAAGCCGGCACCAGGTCGGGGTTCACATAGATGGTCTGCCACTGAATGGGCTGCTCTTTATCTAGGTGCACAACAGTCGCCTGGTAGATCTCTCGATCAGTAGCGCGATGTAGTAACTCGGCAATCTCACTGGAGGGGGTAATAGCACTTAGAAATAAAACCCGGTTGCTGTAACTGCCAGCATTTATTGCCTGATCGACAATATTGGGGATTTCTAGGCTTGGCACCAATGGCTCGATCTCTGCCACAAAGGTACCCAAACCCGGTGTGCGCAACAGTAGGCCCTGATCCGCGAGTTCTTGTAATGCACGTCGCGCAGTCATGCGACTCACGGAGAACATTGAGCAGAGCTCGTTCTCTGATGGCGTTCGAGTCCCCGCAGGCCAGACTCCAGAATCAATATGATTCTGAATATACTGCTTAATCAGTGCAAACTGCGGTAATTTAGCGGCTTCTGCTGGCATAAAAAGACTCTTACATATTGTATAGTCAAGTTATACCTGTATATACAATATTTATCAAAGAATATCGATAATTTAGCGTCTAATTATTCTGAAATATTGATTTTTTAGATAAATGTACCTGTATATACAACCATAGTTATTTCTTGATTAGAGCCAGCTTCTTCGCTCTGGTGAACTTTTTAATGGCCGCCTCCCGAATACTGGCCGCACTGCGGTCATCCGCCTGCTCGCTGTACACCATTTCAACGGCACTGCGGCCACGAAAGTATTTGGCGCCGGCCTTACCCGACTGATGCTCTGCGAGTCGCCGCTCAAGATCCGTAGTAATACCGGTATACAGAGACTGATCGCTGGCGCGAACTATATAGACATACCACTGGCTCATGCACTGTCCTGCTGCATGGCAACCAGTACCCCATGACAAAACTGGCATAGGTATTTGGCACGACCCTTGAGAATTTTACGGTGCCGCATAATAGTAAGCTGATGGGTTCTGCAGCCGCAACCGTAGGTAAAGCGCTGATACTGGCGTGTGGGAATTCCGCTTAGGTCATAGCTGCCGGTGGCCTTGGGTACCGCTCCCAGGTCTACCATGATCTTTTTCCATTCGGCACCATGTGGCTTCACGCGCTTGAGCCCGTAAAGGCTGTCGACAATATAATGGGCGACCTCATGAATCACCGTGTCGCCAATACTGTCTTGATAATATTTGGCAAATAACCAAGGGTTAAAGCGAATGCGGCGGGCGCGCCCTCTTACCTGATACATGCCGGCACAGCGACCGCTGAGATCAAAGTCCACAGGGACTGTTTTAAATTCTCGACCATAGAGTGCCGACGCCTGATCAATACAACGATGGGTCGCAGTAATAACTTCGCGCTGCTGCTGCTCGGAGATAGGGTCGATTATTTCATTGCTTTTCATTGGCTGATTATAAAGCCTGTGAAGGCTGGTACAATAAAGTAATCATCGGAAACCACGCTTTTATGAATGTAGATTTGCACTGCCACACTAATGTCTCGGACGGCGCACTGACGCCAGAAGCCCTGATCGATCTCGCCATTGAACGTGAGATTGATATGCTATCAATAACCGACCATGACACTCTCGCTGCTTATCAAGCCATTGAGAAGACCCCCACCAGCTTGAGAATAATTCCAGGCATTGAGTTTTCTAGCCAGTGGCGGAAATCTGGGGTACATATTGTGGGTCTTAACCTAGATATGACCAGCGATGCTATTTTGCAGGGCGTGACTCAGCAGTCCAGAGCGCGGAGCGAGCGCGGCGAAAAAATCGCTGAAAAACTCCAGCGCCTAGGTTTCGACAACTGCTTAGAAGGTGCACTCAGTTACACCGCCGGTGGTCAGGTGGGTCGACCGCACTTTGCTCAACATCTGGTGGCCATTGGAGCTGTAGCCAATATTGCTCAGGCGTTTAAAAAGTATCTCGGCGCTGGAAAGGCGGGAGATATTAAAGAGCAGTGGGCAGATATACCCACAGTGGTTGGCTGGATTAAAGATTCTGGTGGCGTAGCTGTGCTGGCCCATCCATTAAAATATAAGCTCACCCGAACTAAACTAGTTGCCATGTTGGATGATTTTTCCGAGGCCGGAGGCGAAGGCATGGAGGTTATCTCAGGCATGCAGGTACCCAATATCACCAAAGATTTAGGGGTTCTTTGCAATAAAAACGGCCTGCTCGCCTCCTGCGGTTCCGACTTCCATTCTTCTGACCAGCCTTGGGCTGCACTGGGAAAAGTAGCTCGGCTGCCGGAGAGCTGCACACCGGTATGGAGCCGTTGGTCCTAATTGTCTCTATTCACAACGAGCACAGTCAAAACTATCAGCAAGTCGGCCAACAAATAGCGGCGTCAATTCCACAGCACCGCAATCCTGTGTATACTTGCGCCCCTCAGCCGCATTAGTCGGCCGCTATCAATGAATCATGAGTGTATTTAAGTGGATATTTTTCTCTTCGCCAGCGAGCAATGGATTTTAATCAGTGTCTTGTTGATGCTGATATATGTGTTTGCATTTACCGAGCGTACTAAGGGTGGCAAGCCCATTACTGTGAGTGAAGCCGTATCGTTGATGAATTCAGATCAGGCGGTTCTGGTTGATGTTCGTCCCTCTAATGAGTTTCAAGCTGGGCATATTCACGGCGCAATGAATATCCCCCACACAAAATTGACCGGTCGCATTAGCGAACTGGAAAAGTGCCGTAGCAAAATCGTTCTATTGGCTGATCAAATGGGCCAACATGCCGGTGGAGCAGGAAGAGCACTAACGAAAGAAGGGTACAATGTCCGCCGTCTAAGCGGTGGGATGACAGAATGGCAAGGTCAAAAAATGCCAATGGTTCAGGGACTAAAAGAGTAGGCTGCATTGCCTAGCTGCGGCCCCATACAAAAGGAAACACCATGTCTGAAGTTGTACTATACGGAACGCGGTTCTGCCCGTTTTGCACGGCAGCGCGTCGCCTATTAAGCGCCAAGGGAATTAATTACCAGGATATTGCCCTGGACAGTAACCCCGAGTTAAGAGCCAAAGTGATGGCAAAGAGTTCACGTAACACTGTTCCTCAAATCTGGATAGGCGAGTTGCATGTGGGCGGTTACACTGACCTGCGTGAATTAGAGCTAGAAGGCGAATTAGAAGCACTGGCCAACAATAGGGTTGAATTACCGTAAACTATCTCCATATATAGATTTGTAGCGGCCCCCATAAAAATTATATTAGAAGGTTTTTATCATGACTGAAGAAACAACAACTGCTCCTGAAACAGCAGCGGCAGAAGCACCAGCCGAACCAAAATTTGCAGTTCAGCGCATCTACCTGAAGGACCTTTCCTTTGAAACGCCTCAGGGTGCTGAAGCTTTTCAAAAGCAGTGGAAGCCTAAGGTCAACCAAGACCTGAACACTAAGTCTACTAAGATTGAAGAGGGCGTCTACGAAGTGGCGCTGCGCCTAACCATTACAGTAAGCGATGGCGAAGAGACCATTTACCTGGTTGAAGTTGAGCAGGCTGGCCTGTTTACAATTTCAGGTTTCCCTGATCAGCAGCTGACGCAGGTTCTAAACACCACTTGCCCAGCGATGCTGTTCCCCTATGCACGGGAAGTTGTCGACAATACGCTGACCAAGGGTTCTTTCCCGCCACTGATGATTCCACCGATTAACTTTGATGCGTTATTTGCTTCCGCAGTTCAGCAAGCGCAAGACAAAGCAGCAGAGGCTGAAGGCAGTGCCGAAGCAAGCGAAGACACTACTCACTAGTTTTGAGCTCTGGTCTGAACGAAAAACCCCGCCCTTATAGCGGGGTTTTTTTATTGCTTGTGTTTTATTGCTTGTGTTTTATAACCTGTGTTTTATAACCTGTATTTGACAGCCTGTTCTTTATGGCGATAAGCCGCAGCTTTACTCAGCAGCCTGATTTTCCATATCATATTCTTGCAGCTTTCTGGTCAGCGTGTTGCGACCCCAGCCCAACAGCTGAGCGGCATCTTTTTTTCGCCCTCCGGTATGGGCCATGGCAGTTTCGATCATAGTGCGCTCAAACTCTGGTATAGCCTGAGCAAGAATATCCCGACGACCAATTTTTAATTCCCTCTCACTCCAGCGACGCAGCATCTGCTGCCAATCCCCCTGAACCCGCACTTCTTTTTCCCCGTCCTCAGACTGCAACTCAGGGGGTAAGTCAGACAGCAGCACCTCTCGGCCTGCGGCCATCACTGTTAGCCAGCGACAGATATTCTCCAACTGGCGAACGTTACCCGGCCAGGGTAAGTTAAAGAAAAAATCTTCTGCCGGCTGAGACAGAATTTTTGGCTCCATCTCCAGCTCTTTCGCGGCGCGATGAAAGAAGTGCTCCATTAGCTGGGGAATATCTTCACGACGATCTGCCAGTCGAGGCAGGTGCACGCGAATAACATTGAGGCGGTGAAACAGATCCTCACGGAAACGATTTTCGGCAACCAGATTTTCGAGATTTTGGTGTGTCGCGGCAATAATACGCACATCGACTTTGACCGCCGTGTGGCCACCCACACGATAGAACTCACCGTCGGCCAATACACGGAGCAATCGGGTCTGTGCCTCTGGAGGCATATCACCGATTTCATCTAAAAATAGCGTGCCACCATCAGACTGTTCAAAGCGCCCTTCACGACGTTGAGCCGCGCCGGTAAAGGCGCCTTTCTCATGGCCAAATAATTCGGACTCAATCAGGTCATTGGGAATGGCGGCCATATTGAGGGCAATAAATTTATTGTTACGACGCGGGCTATGTTTGTGCAGCGCCTGAGCCACAAGTTCTTTGCCGGTGCCAGACTCGCCATTAATAAGCACGGTGATATTGGAGTTGGACAGGCGCCCAATAGCTCTAAACACCTCTTGCATGGCAGGCGCTTCGCCAATAATTTCTTGGACCGCGCGCGACCGCTCCACGGGAGCGGCAACCGATTTCTGCTCGTTGGCAAATGACATGGCGCGACGCGCGACATCCACTAGTTCTTCAAGGTCAAAGGGCTTGGGCAGGTATTCAAAGGCACCACCCTGATAGGCGGCCACGGCACTGTCGAGGTCAGAATGGGCCGTGGTAATAATCATTGGAATATGGGGCCAGTTGCCATGAATCTCAGCCAGCAGCTCTAAGCCGTCTATCCCGGGCATACGAATATCAGAAATAATGATTTCTGGCTGGGAGGTTTTAAGGGCTTTTAGCAGCTCATCGCCAGATTCAAAACTGCGCACAGGAATACCATTGCGGCTAATGGCTTTTTCCATTACCCAGCGCAATGACCTGTCGTCTTCTGCTATCCAAATTTCGGCGGTAATTTCCATGCTAAACCTTTATTGGTAAATAGAGTGAGAAACTGGTGTTACCAGGTTCCGAGTCACATTCAATAATGCCCTGATGGCCGTTTACAGCGGTCTGGGCAATGGTTAAACCAAGCCCCGAACCTTCGCTGCGCCCGCTGATCATGGGAAAAAAAATTCGTTCTTTTATATCTTCAGAAACACCCGGGCCGTTATCGATAACTTCTAGCCGACAAACCACCTTGTGGTGCACGCCAGCTATGGTGAAACTTCGCTGAATGCGCGATTTGAGTGTAATTACCGGGTTGGCTTGATCTGAATCCAGCAATGCTTGCATGGCATTGCCAACAACATTTAACACGGCCTGAACCAGCTGTTCGCGATCACCCTCGAACTCCGGAATACTGGGATCATAGTCACGAACAAAACGTAGCCTGCCCTGCACTTCTGCTTCGACAAGCGCGGCGACATGCTCGGTGACTTCATGAATATTGATAGGCTCAAGTCGCGGCAGGTGGTTGGGGCCCAGCAGGCGGTCCACCAGATTGCGCAAACGATCTGTCTCGGTGATTATAATTTGGCACAGCTCACGGGTTTCTCCATCCATGCCGCTCTCGGCCATTTCTTGACCTAATAACTGTGCTGCACCACGAATGCCACCCAGAGGGTTTTTAATCTCATGGGCCAAACCACGAATTAGACTCTTCGAGGTGTCATGAACCGATAGCAACGCCTCGTCGCGGTTAATTTTCAAGAAACGGTCGATGGGTTGCATTTCCATCAGCAACATTGGGCTGGCACTAATATCCACTGGGGTAACCGTGTAATCAACCTGGGCCGACTCAGACGGCGGCAGACGCAGATACTCGTGACGACGAATATGGGGATGGCCGGTTTCCAAAGCATTACGTAATGTCTGCGAGGATAAATCGCTCTCTGAGAACAGTTCGCTGGCAATGGTGCCAAGTAACTTTTGACTGCTCGTTTGCAACAGTGCCTCTGCGGCCGGATTTATATAGTCGATCGACAGTTCCGCATCCAGTAACAACACTGCGGTATTTAGATTGTCGAGTAACATTCTGTGTAATTGATTCGAGGTCATAAACGCTTTATTCGGTAAATGGTCTTTTGTCGGCTTACCCTTCCCTCCATACCTGCAATAAACAGGCCAAGACAGCGGATGAAACAAAGCGCTGCACTTCAGCACTCACGGCTATCTTGGCCTGAGAGAGGCATTACGACAGAGGAGTATGCACCATTATGGTGCGCCTGTATCTAAGCAGTAAATGGCGCGGAGTTATGAGCATTGAAAACGCTGGATTATTTGCGCTTGAAGTTACGCTTTACATGAACCTTAACGGGGGCAGTCGTGATTAGCGGCTGACCATCGGCGTCGAAAACTCTGGCCGCTAGGCTGTGGGTGCCGCGCTCGATATTATCAATTTTGTGGGCTATGGCCGCCACTGCAGATCCCCGGGGCACGCCATCTAGTAAAAACTGGATAGTATGCCCCGGCTGTAACTGTGGGTTCAGCGCTAGCTGGATAAGAATACTGGTCTGACTGTGAGGAATAATCGAGTCGTTTTCTGGAGAGACAATAATGCCACGACTGTATCCTGCAAAGGTCTGCTCCTGTGCAGGCTCTACCAAGTCATCGTCAATAGGTGCGGTTAATGCGGGCATCTTGTTAAGCGGCGGTAGCTTTTCAAAAGCAACGGTATCTGGGTCAGCGCCTGGCCGGTCGGTATACGTGATGTTGCCGTCTTGGTCGACAACTTTATAGACATCGGCAAATGGGGCGGTGCTAGCGAAGGTGGCCACAGCCACTAAGAGCAGGCAATTAATAGTCTGGTGAAATAGTCTCATAATTAAAGACTAGACGTTTTTTCGGCAAAGAAAAAGCCCGCCATTCAAAGAATGACGGGCCTGTTCGATTTTACGCTAGCAGCTAATTAGCCAGTAACGCGCTCTAGCAGCTGTAGTACAAATCGAACTCAACCGGGTGAGTGGTGTGCTCAACGCGGTAAACTTCTTCCATCTTAAGTTCGATATAAGCATCGATCATATCGTCTGTAAATACGCCACCAGCCGTCAGGTATTCACGATCAGAGTCCAGTGCATCCAGCGCTTCGCGCAGGCTGCCAGCAACCTGAGGAATAGCCGCGGCTTCTTCAGCAGGTAGATCATAAAGATCTTTGTCCGCTGCATCGCCAGGGTGCATCTTGTGCTTAATACCGTCCAGACCCGCCATCAACATTGAGGCAAACATTAGGTATGGGTTAGCCGTTGGATCACCAAAGCGCACTTCTACGCGCTTGCCACGTGGGCTAGCAACGTATGGGATACGGATCGCAGCAGAACGGTTACGGGCTGAATAAGCCAGCATTACCGGCGCTTCAAAACCTGGTATCAAACGTTTGTAAGAGTTAGTAGCCGCGTTGGCAAAGGCGTTAAGTGACTTAGCGTGCTTAATGATGCCACCGATATAGTACAGAGCAGTTTCGCTCAGGCCTGCATAGGCGTCGCCAGCAAACTGGTTTTCGCCGTCTTTAGCGAAAGACATATGAACGTGCATACCAGAACCGTTATCACCAACAATTGGCTTGGGCATAAAGGTCGCAGTCTTGCCATAGGCATGAGCAACATTATGTACGCAGTACTTAAGGATCTGAACCTGGTCAGCTTTCTTAACCAATGTGTCAAAACGTACGCCGATTTCACACTGGCCAGCTGTACCCACTTCGTGGTGATGAACTTCGATATCTAAGCCCATCTGCTCCATCGCGCCACACATAGCAGCACGCAGATCGTGCAGGCTATCGACGGGTGGTACGGGAAAGTATCCGCCTTTAACGCCAGGACGATGACCCATGTTGCCATCGGGTAAGTCCTTGCCAGACGACCATGCTGCTTCGTCAGAATTAATTTTGTAGAAAGCGCCGCTCATGTCGACACCCCATTTGATGTCGTCAAATACAAAAAACTCTGGCTCTGGGCCAAAGTAAGCAGTATCGCCTAAACCAGTGGTATTCAAATATTGCTCAGCACGCAGAGCGATGGAGCGAGGATCGCGCTCATAACCTTGCATAGTAGATGGCTCAACGATGCCACAGCGAACAATAATTGTTGGCTCATCGGTAAAGGGATCCAGTACCGCTGTGCTGTCGTCAGGCATAAGGATCATGTCGGATTCGTTAATGCCCTTCCAACCGGCGATAGACGAGCCATCAAACATTTTGCCTTCAGTGAAAAAGTCATCACCAACTTCACCAATGGGAATAGAAACGTGCTGTTCCTTGCCCTTTGTGTCAGTAAATCGAAGGTCAACCCAACGAGCTTCGCTATCTTTGATCAGATTAAGAGTCTTCTCAGACATTGTATCCTCCACTAAGGAATCATTTAATGCTTTGATAAACAGTCAGTCGGCGCATCGAAACCGGTCTGACCTAACTAAAATTATTTTGTTTCACCCAGAAATATAGCAATTGTCATGCCAATGATCTGAGGCAAAGCTGGCAATTCTAAATGCCGCCATTTCCCCGTTATATCAGGGCTCGCTGCTCTACATGAGATGTCACAATGTAAATGGCAGATCACAGACGCACCATAATGGTGCTGCTCGATTAATATCGCACCATTTTTGTGCATATACGGGTTGAAATAGGTTTATTCTTATTCTGCCGAGTATAATGCCCACCTAACGCGAGCCTGTCACCTTTTCCCACTATTTTGTACGGAGGAAGCCCCTATCTGCCCCTCGAAGCCAAACAGTCCAAGCACCGAAATTAAAACTGTGTCCGTGCCAGGGGCCGGCGACATTATTATTGATATTCGTCACCCTGCGGAAGCAGATGCAAAACCATTAGCCGGCGGAGACAATAAAATTATCGTACTGCCGTTTTTTAATCTGGAACAGCAGCTGGGGCAGCTGGATAAAAACACCTGCTATTTGCTGTATTGCGAAAAGGGCATTATGAGCCGCCTGCAGGCACTGCTAATGCGGGAAAAGGGCTTCAATCTGGTTGGCATTTTCAGCATCAAAACCTAGGTAAACTCCTAAAATCGGGCGCTAAATGGGTGCTTCATCACAGTATTATGTTGAATCATGCCCATTTTTGGGTATTAGCGACTATATTTAGGTATCGAGAATTGAGTTACGTTAAAAATCAGCCGCGGGACGCAGCCGATGACCAAAGTAGATGCGAATACTGTAGAAGGCATGGACGCTAAGGCGACCGGTTTTGTCTCTCCGTATCCGTCGTTAAGCATTGAACTGAAGCAACAAAATATCGTTAACTTGAAGCCCGGGTTGGCGATTTCTGTGGTTGGCGGGATTATGCTGCTGTTAGTTACCCGCCAGCACGTTCCCGCTGAGTTTGCATGGGTCTGGCTGTCTGGTCTCTGCCTGTCTAGCCTAGCGCTCTGGTTATGGCTCAGCCGACAGCAGGCAGGCCCTGTGGTCATCGCATCAGGGATTATAAGCGGCTTATTTTGGGGTCTCGCTGGACCCCTGTTTATTGTCCCCGACCAACTCGAAAACGCTCTGCTTGTGGCTACTATTATTGTTGCGTTGACCACCGCATGGCCGACCCTGTATATCCAAACCGATCTGTTTAGACATCTGTTTTTACTGGCGATCTACATCCCTCTAACAGTCAGCCTATGCATTCATTTTCCTGCCTCGAGCCTGGCTTTTTTTGGGGTGCTCAGCATTGTTTATATCGCTTTCGACAGAGCCTGCGTGGCCTATCGTCGCGGGTTTATTGACAGAGCCCTGAGCAAAAAACGGGCCGAAGATGACAGCCAGCAGGTTGTTACCACCAGCAAAAAAATCACCAGCCTAATTGAACAAACCCCCCTGGGGTTTATTGAATGGAATGAACATCGGGAAATTATTGGCTGGAATCCCGCTGCCACCGCTATTTTTGGTTTCACCAAACCGGAGGTTGTGGGCCGTACCACAGACTTTCTGTTTGAAGATAAAAAAACCTTTCTAATGCAGCAGGCCGAACATGACCTATTTCTGTTTGGTAAGGACTTTTCTGGCACCGCCGAAAATATCACTAAGGACAGTACCCGCATTATCTGCGAATGGAATGAAACACCCCTCTTTGATGATAATATGAATGTTATCGGGGCCGCGTCGTTTGTGGAGGATGTCACCGACCGTGTAAAAATGCAGTCAAGGATTAAGCAGCAGGCGTATTTTGATCCCCTTACTGGCCTGCCCAATCGGCATCGTCTGATGGAAGAATTAAACCGGGTTATTTCTCTGGCTCAGCGCACCAAAAACTTTTGCTCGTTGCTATTTATCGACCTAGACCATTTTAAAGAGATCAATGACAGCCGCGGCCATCATTACGGTGATCTGGCGCTCACTCTATTTGCTCAGCGCCTGCGCAAGGTTATTCGTACCCAGGAAACTGTGGCGCGGCTGGGTGGTGACGAGTTTGTTGTGCTCCTTGAAAGACTCGGCACCGAGGGGGAGGCAGCGCGCCTGCAAATCGCTCAGGTCGCAGAAAAAATTATCGATGCTGCCAGCGAGCCCTTTGTGATTAAGGGCGAACAGTTTCAGATTAGCTGCAGTATCGGCATCGTCTTTTTTAACGACGGCACCGCCGACGGCAAAACTATTTTGGAGCAAGCAGATCACGCCCTGTACACCATCAAGCGGGAGGGCAAATCCAACTACTACTTCCATGACCGCAAACTCTCTTCGGCCATGCAAAAACAGATGGAGCTGCTCGAGAGACTCAGAGACGAATCAAGAGCAGAATCCTTTGTGCCCTTTTACCAGCCCATACTCGACAGCAAAACCAACTTAATTAACGGTCTGCAGGTGTTCCTGCGCTGGCAAAAACCCAATGGCGACATTGTTGACGCTCATGAATTTATTCAGGTGCTGGAATCAGGCTCCATGATTGTGGATATCTCCCTGTCGCTGATCGACCAGGTCTGCAAGCAGGTTAACCTATGGCGCGGTCAGGGTCTTTGGCAGGATCAGCAACGCATTTACTTCACCCTGAGTCTGCGTGAACTAGAGCACCCTTCATTTGTGGCCCAGGTACAAGAAATTATGCGCCGCCATGACATTAAGCCCAATGTATTTATGTTTGGCTTGCACACCGAAAATCTCGACAAATTAAACGCATCATTGCAATTACAGCTCAATCGCCTCAATGAAATTGGTTGCGGCCTAATAATCGATAATGTCGGTTATCAGAGTCTGCCATTGCAAAAACTGCGCGAACTGCAGATAGACACCATAAGAATATCCCATCGTCTAATGGCGGAGACCGATGAAGTTGAAAGTTCATGGAATCTAGTCAAAGGGCTGATAGAACTCACTAAATCCGTGGGCTTGGACTGTATTGCACCCTGCATCGAAGACCCGCATATTCATCATTTACTGCTGGATATCGGCTGCCAATTACTGCAGGGAAACCTGATTGCACCCCCCTCGCCACCGACGTCAATCACTCGAATGCTGATCGAGCGGAATTCATCGACTGAGGAAGAAGTCTCCTCTCAGTGAAATGAACGGTAGTAGTTTCGCCGGATTCTCGTATAATCGCGGCTTTTTGCGCCTACTGGTATCTCTAATGTCCATTGAAAACTTGCGAAACATCGCGATCATTGCCCACGTCGACCACGGTAAGACTACGTTAGTTGATAAACTTCTGAGTCAATCAGGAACTCTCGACCGTAAAGACGTTGGTTCTGAGCGACTAATGGACTCCAACGATCAGGAAAAAGAACGTGGTATTACCATTTTGGCGAAGAACACTGCCATCAAATGGAATGACTACCGCATCAATATCGTGGACACCCCAGGTCACGCCGATTTCGGTGGTGAGGTAGAACGCGTTCTATCCATGGTTGACTCCGTACTCCTGCTGGTTGATGCCGTTGACGGCCCTATGCCCCAGACTCGCTTTGTAACCTCTAAGGCGTTTGAGCAGGGCTTGCGTCCGATTGTTGTTATCAATAAGGTTGACCGTCCAGGTGCTCGCCCAGATTGGGTTATGGATCAGGTATTTGAACTCTTTGATGGCCTTGGTGCTACCGATGAGCAGCTCGACTTCCCTGTTATCTATGCCTCGGCCCTAAACGGTATTGCTGGCACCGATCTCGACAATATGGCAGAGGATATGACTCCGCTGTATGAAATGATTGTCGCAGACGTTCCCGCCCCTCAGGTTGACAGCGACGGTCCATTCCAAATGCAAATTTCAGCACTGGCCTATGACCCCTATGTGGGCGTTATCGGTGTTGGCCGAATTACTCGTGGCACACTTAAGCCAGGCCAGCAGGTTGTTATCAAGTCTTCTGACGACAATGAACGTAAAGGCAAGGTACTTAACGTAAAAGGCTATTTAGGTCTTGAGCAGGTAGAGACAGCACTCGCCGAAGCGGGCGATATCGTCTGTATCAATGGCATTGACGGCCTGGGTATCTCAGATACTCTCTGCGATCCAGATCATGTGGAAGCGCTCCCAGCCCTTAGCGTTGATGAGCCAACAGTAAGCATGACCTTTATTGTTAACAACTCGCCGTTCGCAGGACTGGAAGGCAAGTACGTTACCACTAGAAATATTAAAGACCGTCTCGACCAAGAGCTTATTCACAACGTTGCTCTCCGCGTTAAGCCAGGTGATACGCCGGACAAGTTTATTGTCTCTGGCCGTGGTGAGCTTCACCTGTCGGTACTGATTGAAACCATGCGTCGCGAAGGCTTCGAAATGGGTGTTTCGCGCCCTGAAGTTGTGACCAAGATGGTTGATGGCAAGTTACAGGAACCCTACGAGCAGGTTGTTATTGATGTTGAAGACCAGCATCAGGGTTCTGTTATGGAAGAGTTGGGCCAGCGTAAAGCAGAGCTGACCAATATGGAGCCAGACGGCAAAGGACGTGTGCGTTTACAGTTCAGCATGCCTTCACGTGGTCTGATCGGCTTCCGCGGTACTTTCCTGACCCTGACCTCCGGTTCAGGCATTATGACCAGCATCTTTGACAGGTACGGCCCGATTAAAGAAGGCGAGCGACACAGTCGTCAAAACGGCGCCCTAGTGAGCATGGTTAAAGGTAAAACTGCCGCTTTCGCACTGTTTAATATTCAGGCTCGTGGTCGTTTGTTCCTCGGCCATGCGGTTGATGTTTACGAAGGTCAGATTGTCGGCATTCACTCTCGGTCTAACGACCTGGTGGTTAACCCCATTAAAGGCAAGCAGCTGACCAACGTTCGCGCCTCGGGAACCGACGAAGCACTGACACTGGTACCGCCTATTAAGCACACGCTTGAACAGGCGTTAGAGTTTATTGAAGACGATGAGCTGGTAGAAGTAACACCCGTTAGTATTCGTCTGCGCAAGAAGCATCTGACAGAGAACGCTCGTAAACGAGCACCTAAGTAAGGCAACAGGCAGTAATCGCCAGATAAGGAATATCTGGCGAAACTTCGATTTAGTGATACATTTGATCTAATATAATAGTGAATAATGTCTCCAAGGCGCAGTATGGCGAAAGTGGATAACAAGGATTTAGTTACTGGCGGATTTCTGTCCTTCTCATTGATGGCACAGGAAATAATCGCCACCATGTTCGCCTTTTATTCCTATCGTCAGGGCGAGATGGCACTAGCCACCTTTTATCTCGCCATTGCCGGCGTACTTCTCGTCGCTCTCGGCATCTTCTATATTTTTGATCGTCACAACCTAGCCCGCTTGCTACTAGCAGGCACATTACTTATTGGCTTCTTCTTTCTATTGCTGGGCGCATCCGACGCCTCGTCACTGATGTGGTGCCTAACAATTGTGCCGGTGATTGTGGGTTCCTTTGCCTATCGCCAAAGCCTATTTATGTTGATTGGCATTTTTGCCGCGTCCACCTGGATAATGACCGGTGGATCCATGCCCTTTGCGGTGCCCAACTACAGCGATATCGTGGTGGTACGCTTTTTATCCGCCTATGCCATTCTGTCCGCCTTTGCTGTTGCCATGGACAATTCTCGCTTTGACAGCCTCAGCAAGTACCAGGATCTCTCCTCGCGAGTGGACCAAATTGCCCATCAGGATCAGCTGACCCAACTGCCCAACCGCAATAATATGGAAGGTCGGCTGGAGAAAAAATACCAGCAGTACCGCCTAATCAACCAGCCCTTCTCAATCTTGCTGGCCGACCTGGATAACTTTAAATTTATTAACGATCGCTATGGTCATGATGTAGGGGACGACATTCTCTATGCCATAGGTCAGGTACTCAGCGAGCCACTGCGAGGTGAAGATATTGTCGCCCGCTGGGGTGGCAATGAATTTATGGTGTTACTGCCAACCGCCAATTGCGAAGCTGCGGTAAATATTGCCGAACGCCTAAGAGCCGCAGCCAGCGAGCTGGATATGGATGCTCAGGGGGACAAACTTAGAATTTCATTGAGTGTGGGTGTGGCGTCGATTGATAAGTGCACCGGCATTGATGATCTGCTCTCTACCGCCGAAAATGGTCTGTACCAAGCCAAGCATATGGGCCGCGATATGGTAGTAGTTGGCTAAAATGGCGGCTGACTAAATCGTGATTCGCTAGCAACAGGAAGCGTGCCGGTAACAGTCGGTCGTGTGATCGTTCACCACACCCATCGCCTGCATATAGGCATAGCAAATTGTCGAGCCAAAAAACTTAAAGCCGCGCTTCTTCATATCCTTAGCAATCAAATCAGACAGCGCCGTGGTCGCAGGAATCTCTCCGTGGCTAGCCCAGTGATTAACAATCGGCTGGTGATCCACATAGCCCCAGAAATAATCACTAAAACTACCAAACTCTTTTTGAATATCAATAAATAATTTGGCATTTGAAACCGCGCTGTTAATCTTCAATCGATTGCGCACAATGCCCGCGTCCTGCACACAGCGTTCAACATCCTGGTCGGTAAAGGTCGCCACCTTGTCGACATCGAAATCGGCAAAGGCACTGCGATAGGCGTCACGTTTACGCAAAATCGTAATCCATGACAGCCCCGCCTGAGCACCCTCCAGCAGCACAAATTCAAACAACTTTTTATCCTCGCGACAGGGCACACCCCATTCACTGTCATGGTATTGCTGATATAGCAGGTCGTCTCCAGGCCAGGTACAGCGAATCTGTTCGGTCATCAGTTATTCCTTACGTAAAAGCCTAATTAAATAGCAGGCAATCTTTTACCTATGATTTAAAGTAGTCTCGCTGAGCAATCTTGTCTATATTAACTTGACTGAACCTTCCCCAGGAATCACAACCAATGAGAAAAGCGTTCCCCGCGATTCGCCCCTACAGCACCCATAATATAGCGGTGACTGAACCCCATGTTCTCTATGTCGAAGAGTCGGGCAACCCCGAGGGTATTCCCGTGTTATTTGTTCACGGTGGTCCTGGTGGCGGCACAAGACAGACTGATCGCTGTTTTTTTGATCCGGATAAATACCGCATTATTCTTTTCGATCAACGCGGCTCAGGACAGTCCAAACCCCATGCCCGCTTAGAAGATAACAATACCGCGGCGCTGGTCGAGGACATTGAAACCATTCGCGCAACATTGGGTATTGATCGCTGGGTTATTTTTGGCGGGTCCTGGGGATCGACCCTCGGACTAGTCTACGCCCAGACTTATCCAGAGTTGGTACTGGGTCTAATTTTACGCGGCATTTTTCTTTGCCGTGACGAAGATATTCACTGGTTTTATCAGCATGGCGCCAGCCACATCTTTCCCGACTACTGGCAGCAATATATACAGATCATTCCCGAAGCAGAACGGGGCGATATGCTCTCGGCTTACTATTCTCGACTTACCGGCGATAATGAAATTGAGCGCATGTCTGCCGCCAAAGCCTGGTCTGTGTGGGAGGGTCGCTGCGCCACACTGCGTGCTAACGATGCCCTGGTGGATCACTTTGCCAACCCTCATATGGCCATGGCCATGGCACGTATCGAAGCCCATTTCTTTGTTAACAAAGCCTTTCTCGAACCCAACCAGATAGTCAATAATGCCCGCCGGTTAAAAGATATCCCGGGGACTATCGTCCATGGTCGCTACGATATGGTGTGTCCCGTTAATCAGGCATTTGCTCTGAGCAATGCCTGGCCAGAAGCGAAATTAAAGATTATCGCCGATGCCGGTCACTCCTCTAGCGAGCCAGGCACCACAGACGCCCTGTTATGCGCCACTGAGCAACTTGCTCATCAGATAAGTATCGAGAGCCACTAATATGTTGGGTTTGATTCAGCGCGTCTCTAGCGCCTCAGTAGCGATAGACAATCAGGTTAACGGCAAGATTGATCAGGGCATAATGCTACTGCTCGGTATCCAAAAAGAAGATGATGAGAGCAAAGCCGATCAATTATTAAAGAAGGTACTCAGTTACAGACTATTTTCTGATGCCGATGGCAAAATGAATCTATCCCTTAATGATGTCGGCGGCGGTCTTCTGGTGATTTCGCAGTTCACCCTAGCCGCAGATACCAGCAAGGGATTGCGGCCGGGATTTTCAACCGCCGCACCCCCTGAACAAGCCAGAGTACTCTACGATTATTTTTTAGCCCAGGCTCAGGCCAATTACGCCCCAGACGTCAATATAGAAAGTGGAATCTTTGGGGCCAACATGCAGGTCAGCCTGTGCAATGACGGCCCAGTGACCTTTATGCTGAGAAGTTAGCGCGCCGCCAAACCCTCTGTTAACAAGCCATGAAATCCTTCAAAGCCACCATTGCTCATGATCACAACATGGGACTCTTCTGTTGCCGCACCGATCACTAACTGCAGTAGCTGATCAATATCTGCGGTGGCAGTAGCTGGCACTGAACAGGCATTGGCAACGGCATCAATATCCCAGTCAATCCCGGGGTTTTGATACCAGTAAACTTGATCGGCACGACTCACCGAGGCACTGAGGATTTCTTTATGAATCCCCAACTTCATGGTCGCCGAGCGCGGTTCAATCACCGCAATAATTTTGGCCTGCCCAACCTTGGCTCGCAGACCTTGGAGCGTGGTTTTAATCGCAGTTGGATGGTGAGCAAAGTCATCATAGACAGTCACGCCTCGATCCTGATAAATCACTTCCATGCGGCGTTTAACACCAACAAATTCACTCAGGCCCACAGCAGATTGCTCAAGACTAACGCCTACCTGGTGGGCGGCAATAATCGCCGACAATCCATTTAACACATTATGCAGACCGCTCTGCTGCCAGTTTACCTGGGCAACCTCAGAACCATGAATTACCTCAAAGCTGGAGCCATCTTCGGCCATTAATCGATACTGCCAGTCCGATGACGCAGATCCAAATGCTTGCTGTGCACTCCAGCAACCCATCTCAATTACCTTGGCAATATTGGCATCTGCCGACGGATAAATAACTGTGCCGGTGCTGGGTACGGTGCGCACCGCATGGTGGAATTGTTTTTGAATCGCCGCTAGGTTTTCAAAAATATCGGCGTGATCAAATTCCAAATTATTAATAATTAATGTATTGCTAAAGTAATGCACAAACTTTGAGCGCTTATCGAAAAAGGCGCTGTCATATTCATCCGCCTCCACCACAAAGTAATCGCTTTCGCTCAGCCGCGCAGAGACCCCAAAGTCTTGGGGGACACCGCCAATCAAAAACCCAGGATTGTATCCGGCAGCATCAAGAATTTTGGCCAGCATGCTACTCGTGGAGGTTTTACCATGGGTGCCTGCAACTGACAGAACATGCTTGTTTCGCAAAATATGTTCACCCAGCCACTGGGGGCCAGAAATGTAAGGAAGCTGCTGATCGAGCATATACTCAACACAGGGATTACCCCGAGACAGTGCATTACCCACCACAATTAAATCTGGCGCTGGCTGCAGTTGCTGTGGATCGAAACCTTCAATAAGCCTTATGCCCGCCTGCTCAAGCTGAGTACTCATGGGCGGATATACATTGGCATCACAACCGGATACCTGATGTCCGGCCGACTTAGCCAGCTGAGCAAGACTGCCCATAAACGTGCCGCAGATACCGAGAATATGAATATGCATGAAGGTCCTTTTAATTTCGGAGAGATTGATACCCGCCTGTTTACCGGAGATTATCCCCAATATAGACTAGAGTTAACAGGTAAAAAGCATAACAACGATCTTAGGCAAATTATGAGCACCCTGATGTTAAGACGTTACGACGGCACAATAATAATGATACTGGCAACGGTGTTTATGCTCTCTGCCTGCGGTGGAGGAGGTGGCAGCAGCCCATCCCCCAACACACCGACCGTGACCCCCCCTATAGCCAATGAAATTGAACCGGGCCCGCCCTATGCATCCTTCGCCGCTCAAGATCAAGATCCCGATGATTTCTCTAGTTTAGTCTCCAGCGCTGAAACGGAAGAATATAACGGCATGGGTGGTCTGGCATTAATCAATGCCTCGAGTGCCTATGCCAGAGGTGCGACGGGCGAGGGCGTGAGCGTCGGTGTGATTGATTCCGGCGTCTACGAAGAACACTTTGAGTTCGCCACTGCTTCGGGAGACAAAGTCGAATATGCCGGTTCAAATTACAACACTAGCAGTCCGCGTACCGACAGTGCAGTTAAACATGGCACCCAGGTTGCCGGCGTTATCGCCGCCAATAAAGATGGTGACATAGGCACCGGCTTTAAGATGCATGGCGTATCCTATAACGCTGATATTGTCGCCTACGAAATCCCCCTGGGGTCGGGTGCTGGTCCCTACAGGCCTCTGGATGAAACCACCGTCGGCTTTAACGATGACAACTACTTCGCCAACCTCTTCACCGAAATGACCAGCCAGGTTGATATCATTAATATGAGTTTCGGTTTTTCTGGTGTGGTCACGGCCTACAGTGCCGCTTCTATCGAAAATGCGTTTGGCACTATGGTCGACGCCCTGCGCCAGCAGAATACCCCTCGAGGCAATCGCGCTCTCTTTGTAATTTCTACAGGCAATGCCTGGGGCGATGTCGATGAATTTGATGTTGTAGTCGATGCTACCAGCCCCGAAATTCTGCCGGGCATACCCTATTTATTTCCTGAGCTACAGGACCATATGCTAGCCGTTGCAGCGGTGGATAGCTCCGGTGAGATTGCTTTTTATTCCAATCATTGTGGCGTAGCCGCAGACTTTTGTCTGGTCGCACCAGGCGGTGGCGATGCCAATAACGATGGCATCTATGACGACGATGAAGTGATCTGGGCCGCGACTTCGCCCCCAGAAGATGCCGAGGAGGGGCGCGACTATTATGGGGGTGCCATAGGCACATCCTTCGCAGCGCCCATTGTTAGTGGCTCACTGGCGTTACTCAAAGAACTGTTTCCTAGCGTCGGCAATTATGAGCTAGCTAATCGCCTGCTAGTCACGGCCAATAAAGCAGGTATTTACGCAGACAGCAGCATCTATGGTCAGGGATTATTGGATTTAGACGCAGCCACCAGACCTGTCGGCGGTCTAAGTGTCGCCACGGGCAATAGTCTCGATAGCGGCATGCAAAGTGCTGCCCAGAGCAATATTTCCGGCGGCGCGTTGGGTACTAGCTTAGCCAATGCTCTAAGCGGCAATACTGTCGCGCTGTTTGATAATTTAGGCTTTCCGTTTTATCAGTCTGCCAATAATTTGGTTACCGTTTCAGCCAAGCGGACTAATGTCCCTGCCCTGCGTCATAGTAGCCAGCAGTCGAGTAATGGCACTAAAATCAGCCTCGGCAGTGCACCAGACCTCTGGCAGCAAGATGAGCACTATAACGGCACTCCCAAGCATCAGGTTCAGCCTGACTATATTGCGCTGCAGTTTCAAAACCCAAAGGGCATTGAGCGATTCGCAGGGATTAATGCCAATCCTGGTTGGTTCTTTGGTGTTTATGGGGACTCAATACTGAGCCCATCATCCACCCATAACGACAGTAGCTTTGCCGCACCCTGGCTAGGTTTTGCCCGCCACGGCTGGAGCAGTGGCGGCGCGCTTCCCTTAGGAGATTCAACAGGAAAACTGCGTGTTGGCCTATTTAATGGCAATGGCACGGCAAGCTGGGATAACGATCAGCCAGTCAGTGCCCATCGAGGCAGTGGCGCTGTTATGGAATACGCGGTGTCATCTGACCGCAGTGGTTTGAGTCTACAGACTGGTTTTGTCCGTGAAGAAGACACTTTTCTCGGTACAGAGATCGGCATAGCCCTAGGCAATATTGATTCGAGCGACACTTTTTTTGCCGGGCTAAATGGGCATGTGCAACTTAGCCCGCAGTGGCAGGGATTGGTGGCTCTATACTCGGGAAAAACGGACAGTGGACTGAGCCAAACTGGCCAACTGCAGCTTCCCGATAACATCACCAGCAGTTCCTGGGCAATGGGTTTTAAAACGCAGTCCCTATGGCGTGGTGGTGATCAATTCACTGTTTATCTGTCACAGCCATTGCGCATCGAAAGTGGTCGCGGTGAATTACAGCTAGCCACCGGACGCACCCCAGATCGGCAAGTCGTCTATGAGAATATCGCTTTTGATTTGCAGCCCCAGGGGCGTGAGCAGCAACTAGAAATTAATTATCGCCGGCCCTGGACAATAATCGACCACAAAGCATGGTTTTCGGCCAGCGCAGAATATACCCATGAGGCCAATCATAGTGCGCCCAACGCCGTCACCAATCGCACTCTAGATAGCAGTCAGTTTGAAATGAGGCTAAGAATTTCAATTGCCATTGATTAGCAAAACCCACTGTTACCAAAGACCTTAAAGCAGTACCATGCGGTCTTCTAAAATGGACTGACAGGAAAGCATTTTATAATGGCGAATTCAGCGACTAAGAAAAACGCGTTTTATGCACAATCAGGCGGTGTTACAGCCGTAATCAATGCCTCAGCTTGCGGCGTGATCCAAGCTTGCAGAGAGCATAAAGATAAAATCGGAACGCTCTATGCCGGCCAAAATGGCATTATTGGCGCCCTGCAAGAAAATCTAATTGATACCAGCAAAGAATTAAACTCAGCGGTAGCCGCGCTCAAGCACACTCCCGGTGGCGCCTTCGGTTCATGCCGTTACAAGATGAAAGATATCAAAGAGAGCAGCACTGAATACGAGCGCCTGGTCGAGGTTTTTAAAGCACACAATATCGGTTATTTCTTTTATAACGGTGGTGGCGATTCTGCAGATACCTGCCTTAAGGTGTCACAGGTGTCGGCGAAAATGGGCTACCCCATTCAAGCCATCCATATTCCCAAAACCATCGACAACGACCTGCCCTTTACCGACTGTTCTCCCGGTTTTGGTTCGGTGGCGAAATATGTTGCCGTATCAACCAAAGAAGCCAGCCTGGATATTGCCTCTATGGCCGCCTCGTCGACCAAGATATTTATTCTTGAAGTCATGGGTCGTCACGCAGGTTGGATCGCAGCGTCCGGCGGACTCGCCGCACAGGAAGCTGGGGATGCACCCCATATTATTATATTTCCGGAAATTCCCTTTAACCGCGAACAGTTTGTCGCCAAAGTTGAAGAGACTATCAAAGAAAAAGGCTACTGCGTTGTTGTGGCATCAGAAGGCGCCAGCTATGCAGATGGCGCATTAATTTCTGGCTCATTGCATAAAGATGCCTTTGGTCACCAGCAGCTCGGTGGCGTTGCACCCACCTTAGCCAGCATGATCAAACATTCTCTCGGTTACAAATACCATTATGCCCTCGCCGATTATTTACAGCGTTCAGCGCGACACATAGCCTCGAAAACTGATGTCGACCAAGCCTATGCCGTTGGCCGCGCCGCAGTAGAAAAAGCCATCGAAGGCAAAGGCGCCATTATGGTGACCATCGAACGTGGTACCGGCAAAAAATACAGCTGGGCACTGGGTGAAGCGCCACTGAGCAAAGTGGCCAATATTGAAAAGAAAATGCCGCGCTCATTTATCACCAAAGATGGCTTTGGCATTACTCAGAAAGCGCGAGACTATTTGCAGCCGCTAATTGCGGGGGAAGACTACCCGCCATTTAAAGACGGATTACCCTATTATCCTAAGCTGAAAAAAATCCTCACACCTAAAAAGCTCGGCACTGATTTCGAGCTATAAGGCTCTGTCTTAAATAGCTTGCTAGTTGACTTGATTGCGCGGCTTTCCATCCAGAAAGCCAGCAATATTATCAGCCAGTTGATTAATCAATGTCTGTCTGGCTTCCTGCGCCACCCAGGCGCAGTGAGGCGTGACAATAAGATTGGGAATGCTTTTATCTAAGAGTACATTACCCTCAACCGGCGGCTCGACCGTCAATACATCGGTTGCTGCACCGGCGATATCCCCATTGATCAAGGCCTGCTTCAAGGCCGTCTCATTAACAATACCGCCACGGGCACTGTTGATCACAATAGTCGTATTTTTCATCAGCGCGAACTGCGCATCGCCAATTAAACCTGTCGTGTCCGCCGTCAACGGGCAGTGAATGCTGACCACATCTGCACGGCTCAAAAACGTATCAAAGGCCACACGCTCAATCCCGGAACTGTGAGTGCGACCCGGCAACCCAGCAAAAATAACCTGCATCCCAAAAGCCTCGGCAATTTTGGCCACACCCATGCCCAACTCACCTGCCCCAACAATGCCCATCACCTTGCCGCTCAGCTCGCGTACAGGAAAATCCATCGAACAAAAGAATCGGCTCTCCTGCCAGCGACCACCCACGGCCGTCTCATGGTAAGACTCCAGCTTGGTCGTCAGCGCAAGAATCAGCGCCCAGCAATGCTGAACAACCGAGCCCGTGCCATAACCAATGGCATTACTCACCACAACATCCTGCAATCGAGCCGCCTCGAGATCCACCTGATTGGTGCCGGTCGCCATCAGCGCGATCAACTTTAGGCGCGGCGCCTGATTGATGGCCAACGCCGACACCATGGCCTTATTAGTCAGCACAATATCCGCATCAGTGATGCGTTCAGCGACCTGCTGATCAGAACAATCTGGGTAGAGCGTCCAGTTAATCGGCAGGTTATGGAGAGGACTCAAATCAAGAGAATCTGGGCCAAGGCTGTCACAGTCGAGAATTACGCCATTCATGGTTTTTACTGCTTGGTTGTTTGGAGAGGGAATTGTAGTTGAAAACCACTAGGGCGGGTCATCTATAGGGGAGATTTAAACAATCTTTAGTCGCCTTATTCGCCACTTAAGGACCACTATTTCCGACATTCGGCACCGAATCTATCTTCAGCTAATAATCGGCGTTACCCTATAAACTTTGCGTGCAAAACCGCATAATAGCGCCCTGCTCAAACCCACTGTTTAATAATAATGCTCAGAGACAACATTTAAGATGACATCATCATTATTTGATCTATACGATAAGGCGGTGCTGCGCCATCCCATGGCGTCGCTATTCGCGGTTATTGCCCTCACCATTGCTATGGCGTTTGGCCTACCGAACTTTAAGTTGGATGCCTCTGCGGACTCCCTGACCCTAGAACATGACGATGATCTGAACTTCTTCCGCGAAGTGGTGCAGCGCTATGGCAGCGACAATTTTCTGATCGTGACTTTTTCGCCCAAATCCGGCGATCTGTTCGATGATACAAATCTTGAAACCCTAAAAGCTCTCCGTGAGGACCTGGCTACTATCGATGGTGTTGAAGGCATTTTATCCATGCTGGATGTGCCGTTGCTCTACAGCCCTATGGTTGCTGTTGCCGACCTCAAAGACGAGTTAAACACCTTACTCAGTGAGGGTGTTGATAAGCAGTTGGCCAAGCAGGAATTTCTCAATAGCCCAATTTACAAAGACGTAATTCTCAGCGCCGATGGCCAGACCACTGGCTTACTGGCAACTCTGGCGCTCGACGAGACCTATCTGCAGCTGGTCACCGCAAGGGACGATCTGCGCCTAGTCCGTGACACCCAGGGTTTAACCCCAGAGCAGCAAGTTCAGCTAGAAGCAGTGAGTTTAGAATTTCTTAATTATCGCACCATTAAAGCGGCTCAGGATCACCAGCGTGTGGCTGAGGTGCGGGCGCTCATTACCGGCTACCGGGATAACGCCACAATCTTTCTCGGTGGGCCAGATATGATCACCGCGGATATGGTCGACTTTATCAAGAGTGATCTGGTGGTTTTTGGCACCGGCATACTGCTGTTTATTATCGCCACATTAGCGCTGATTTTCCGCCAGATTCGCTGGGTAGTATTGCCACTGGCAACCTGCACCTTTTGCCTGATTACTATCCTTGGGTTTCTTAGCTGGATCGATTGGCGTCTCACCGTTATTTCATCTAACTTTGTCTCACTGCTGCTAATCATTACCCTGGCCCTGACCATCCATCTGATCGTGCGCTATCGGGAATTGCAGAGCCAAAAGCCCGATGCCACCCAGCATCAGCTAGTCAGCGAAACCGTTATTTCCATGGCCAAGCCCTGCCTGTATAGCGTACTGACTACCATCGTTGCCTTTATGTCGCTCGTGGTCAGTAACATTCGCCCGGTGATCGATTTCGGCTGGATGATGACCATGGGTATTAGCTTGGCCCTAGTGGTTACCTTTGTGGTTATTCCTGCGGGCATGATGCTGTTCGGCAAGGGCAAGAATGCCGGTGAAAATGACAATTCCGCCGCCATCACCACCAAATTTTCGCAGTTTACTGAGCATAACGGCACCCTCGTGCTGCTTATCGCCACGGCCCTCACCGCCCTGTCTATTTACGGCGTGTCTCGATTGGAAGTGGAGAACCGCTTTATTGATTACTTCCGCGCTGACACTGAAATCTATCAGGGCATGGAAATAATCGACACCGCTATGGGCGGTACGACGCCGCTGGATATTATTATTCAGGCACCCACCTTTGCCGCCATAGAAACCACTGCTTTTGATGATGGCACTGAAGCGAGTGCTGAATATGGTTATGAGGATTCTGGCTACGAGGATGCCGATGAATATTCTTACGATGGCTATGGCGAAGATGATAGTTATGGTGAAGATAGTGGCTATGGCGATGAACTATCCTTCGAAGAAGCCCCTGCCGAAGATGCCCTAAAAGACACTTACTGGTTCTCGTCGACTGGCCTTGCGGATCTGGCTAAGTTGCAGACCTTTATTGATGCCCAGCCAGAAGTCGGCAAGGTTAGCTCCCTGGTACAGATTTACGATGTCGCCAGCGATCTCAGCGGCCACAAGCTCAACGATTTTGAGATTGCCTTTATGCGCAAGAGTCTGGGTCCAGATATCTACCGACAGATGGTGGCCCCCTACCTGATTGAAGACCTTGATGAGGCGCGAATTCAGTTGCGCGCCATGGAGACCGGTGGTGAGTTGCGCCGCGCCGACCTGCTTAAAAAGATCAACGATTATGCCGTGAATGAAGTGGGCATCGCCCAGGAAGATATTCGTTTTACCGGCATACTGGTGCTGTACAACAATATGCTACAGAGCCTATATCGCTCACAGATACTGACCCTCGGCGCCGTTTTTGTGGGTATTATGCTGATGTTTCTGGTGCTATTCCGCTCCTTGAAAATCTCTATAATTGCGATACTGCCTAACTTTTTAGCCGCAGGAATTGTTCTTGGTGGAATGGGTATTAGCGGAATTCCCCTGGATATGATGACCATTACTATTGCCGCGATTACCGTGGGTATTGGGGTTGACCATGCAATTCATTACCTCACCCGATTTTCTCGAGAATTTAAGGCCGATGGAAATTATATCGCCTCTATGCACCGCGCCCATGCCAGTATTGGCCAGGCACTGTTCTATACCGCCATGACGATTATTATCGGCTTTTCGATTCTGGCTCTGTCTAACTTTATTCCGTCGGTTTACTTCGGACTGCTCACTGGTCTAGCCATGACAGCAGCCCTCTTGGGTTCAATGACCTTGCTACCCAAATTAATTCTTATGTCCAAGCCATTTGGCCCAGGTAAATAAATGCCCCTAGTAACACTGCAAGACGTTTTTCTAAGTTATGGCCAACCGCCACTGATTGATCATCTCGATCTCGTTATTGAGCCCAATGAGCGCGTCTGCCTGATTGGTAGAAATGGTGCGGGTAAATCGACCCTGATGAAGATAATCACCGGACAGATTACCCCGGACGAAGGTTCAATCAAGCGCGCTAGCGGCGTCAAGGTTGCCCAGCTTGAGCAGTCGGTTCCCCATGACACCAGCGGTACTGTTTTCGATGTAATAGCACAGGGTATGGGCGCTGAGGGTGAGTTGGTCAAAACATTCCACCATCTTATTCAGCAGCTCAATGTAGACCCTAGCCCCAAGGTCATGAACGCCTACGAAGAGTGTCAGGCCGAACTTGATCGGGTTAACGGCTGGGACATTAATAGCCGCGTTGAATCTATTATTACCAAGATGGAACTCGACCCCGATGTGGATATATCCAGCCTCTCTGGTGGCTATAAGCGTCGCGTTCTACTGGCCCGAGCGTTGGTCTGTGATCCCGATCTGCTGCTATTAGACGAGCCCACCAACCACCTGGATATTGAAGCCATTCAGTGGGTTGAGCAGTTCCTACTCAAGTGGGAAGGTTCATTATTATTTATTAGTCACGATCGACGGTTTATGGACAATTTGGCCAACCGATTTATTGAGATTGATCGAGGCAAGTTGCAAGACTACAACTGTGACTACAGCACTTATCTGGTGCGCAAAGAAGAAAATCTAGAAATTGAAGATCGTCAAAACGCACTCTTCGATAAACGCCTCTCTCAAGAAGAGGTCTGGATCAGGCAGGGAATTAAGGCGCGCCGCACCCGTAACGAAGGTCGTGTGCGAGCACTGGAATCTATGCGCAGAGAACATGCCGACCGCCGCAAGCAGTTGGGCACCGCGCGTATGGATATTCAGGCAGCAGAAAAGTCCGGCAAAATTGTTGCCGAAGCCGACAATGTCAGCTTCGCCTTCGATAACGGCAAACAGGTAGTGAAAAATTTCTCTACCCTGATTCAGCGTGGCGATAAGGTCGGATTTATTGGTCGCAACGGCGTGGGTAAAACCACATTGATCAAACTACTGCTCGGCGAACTAACGCCACAGCAGGGCAGCATTAAGACAGGCACCAACCTTAATATTGCTTACTTTGATCAGTATCGCTCGGCCCTGGATGAAGAAAAAACCGTACAGGACAATGTCTCTGGCGGTCGCGATATGCTCGAGATCGGTGGCAAGCAACGTCATGTTATCAGCTATCTACAAGACTTCTTGTTTGCACCGGAACGCTGCCGACAGCCGGTAAAAGCCCTATCTGGTGGAGAGCGTAATCGCCTTTTATTGGCCAAACTGTTTACTCAGCCCTCCAATATTTTGGTACTCGACGAACCCACTAACGATCTCGATATCGATACCTTAGATCTGCTCGAAGAGCTGCTTATTGATTATAAGGGCACGGTTATTTTAGTCAGTCACGACCGAGCCTTTCTCAATAATGTGGTTACCAGCACATTGGTCTTCGACGGCTCTGGCACCATTGAGCAATACATCGGCGGATACGACGACTGGTTGCGCCAGCGCAAAACAGAAAAGGCCACCAAAGTAGCAGCACCGAAGGCCCAGGCCAAGAGCGCGACGACCAGTAAAAAGCTCAGCTACAACGATCAGCGTGAGCTCGATGGATTGCCGGTAGAGATAGAGAAAATAGAAATCCAGATCGCCGCTACGTCCGAGTTAATTAGTAAACCAGGGTTCTATCAGGGTGATAGACCTAGCATTGAAGCCGTAGAAAATCAGTTAGCCGCCGAGCAGAAGCAGCTTGCAGAATGCTATGCGCGCTGGGAGCTATTGGAAAATCAATAGCGCCAGCAACACATTGTCATTAGAATCATTAACTTACACACAGGGCCATAGATAACCCATGACGGATCTCAGAAAACCTCTAGTACTGCTTATTCTGGATGGCTTCGGCTATAGCGACGACAATCAACATAATGCTGTTGCCAATGCCGATGCACCAACCTGGGAAAAACTCTGGGCCAATAACCCCAAAACATTGATTCATACTTCAGGCCTTGAAGTCGGACTGCCCGAAGGTCAGATGGGCAATTCCGAAGTGGGCCATATGACATTGGGTGCTGGACGGGTGGTGTATCAAAACTTCACTCGTATTAACAAAGCTATCACCGACGGCGACTTTTTTACCAATCCAGTGTTCTGTGATGCGGTAGATAAAGCCGTTGCCAATGGCAAGGCCGTTCATATTATGGGCCTGCTGTCGGACGGTGGCGTGCACAGTCACGAAGATCATATCAATGCCATGATTGAGCTGGCCGCAAAGCGCGGTGCCAGCAAAATTTACCTCCACGCCTCATTAGATGGCCGTGACTGCCCACCGCGCAGCGCGCTAGCCTCGTTGCAAAAAACTCAGGCCCTCTGCGAAAAACTCGGCGTGGCTAAAATTGTCTCGGTGATTGGTCGCTTCTATTCCATGGACCGGGATAACCGCTGGGATCGCGTGCAGGAGGCTTACCGGCTAATGACCGAAGGCGTGGCACCCTTTACCGCCACAAACCCTGTCAGCGCCCTTGAGGCCGCTTACGCCAGGGACGAGAATGATGAATTTGTCCATGGCACCAGTATCTGTGTTGCAGGCGAGACGCCGATTAAACTCGAAGATGGCGATGCACTGATCTCCATGAACTTCAGGCCAGATCGCGCCCGTGAAATAACCCATGCGTTGGTCGACGAGACCTTCACCGGTTTCGAGCGCCAGGCCGTGGTTAAATTTTCGACCTTTGTCATGACCACCGAATACGAAGCCAATATTGATGTGCCCTGCGCCTATCCCCCAGAAAAGCTGGTTAACTCCATGGGAGAATATCTGGCCAACCAAAACAAGCAGCAGCTGCGTATTGCCGAAACCGAAAAATATGCTCATGTTACTTTCTTCTTTAGTGGTGGCCGCGAGTCACTCTATCCTGGCGAAGAGCGGGTATTAATTCCTTCTCCCAATGTTGATACCTACGACGCCATGCCAGAAATGAGCGCTCCAGAAGTCACCGAGAAATTATTGGAAGCCATTGGTTCAGGAAAATTCGATACTATTATCTGTAACTATGCCAACTGCGATCAGGTGGGCCACACAGGTAATTACGAGGCCTCAATTAAAGCCGTTGAAGCGGTAGACCACAGCCTCCGTCAAATAATTGACGCCCTAGAAAAAGTGGGGGGCGAAGTGTTGATCACCGCCGACCATGGCAACGTAGAAGAAATGTTTGATGGCGCTAACAACCAGCCACATACCCAGCACACCACGCTGCCAGTACCGTTGGTTTATGCAGGCCCACGCCAAGTATCACTGCATAATGGCGGCTCACTGGCAGATATTGCCCCCACCATGCTCGACCTTATGGGTTTAGCACAGCCAGCCGAAATGACTGGTCGATCGCTGATTTCCTAATGAAGATGACACGGCCTGTAGTAGCAATCTGTTTATTGCTATGCCTCAGTAACCTGAGTATTGCTGATGACAAACAGCAGGCCCGACTCAAGGATTTGGAAAAATCAATTACCAGTCTCGAAAAACGCCTAGCCACCCGAGACAAAGAAAAAAGTAACCTACAGAGCGCCCTAAAAAAAGTTGAACTCGAAGCCGGCAAAATCAGCCGTGATCTGCGTAAGCTACGTAAAAATATTTCTGGTCTCGAGAGTAAACTCTCCAAACTCAACAAGCAAGAAACCGCCTTGGAAGAAAATATTGCCCTGCAGAGCGGCGCTATTGTCGACCAGATCTCCGCCGCCTATAAGCTCGGCAATCAAGAACCTATCAAACTATTGCTCAATCAAGAAGACCCTCAAAAAATGGCCCGAGTCTTTAAATACTACGGTTATTTTCTCCAGGCCCGCACCGAAAAAATACAAAACTACATGGCCGATGTCGATGCTCTCTCTGAGGTTATTGAAAGCATTAACCGTCAGAAAGTAGAACTGTCCAAATCCCGAGCGGAATTAGAAGGCGGCCAAAAGAAGCTAGGTAGCAGGGTTAAGCAACGCTCTGGTACCTTGAAAAAACTTCAGGCCTCGTTGCGTACCGATAAGAAGAAACTCGGCACCCTGCAAAAAGAACGGGGCAAGCTAGAAGAAATACTGAGTGCCGTAGAAGAAGCCATAGCCGATATGAAGCTTCCTGAAAACTACCAGCCCTTCGCCTCTCGCAAGGGTAAGCTTAAGTGGCCGCTCAAAGGAAAAGTGGCCCATAGCTATGGCAGTGCTCGCAGTGGCGAACTGCGCTGGGAAGGCTGGTTAATTAGCGCCCGTGCCGGTACAGCGGTAAATGCAGTTCACAATGGTCGCGTGGTGTTTTCAAACTACTTGCGAGGTTTTGGGCTGCTGATTATTCTGGACCATGGCGATGGCTATATGACCCTCTATGCCCATAACCAGGAGCTGTTAAAAGATACCGGTGACTGGGTGCAGAGCAGTGAAATACTGGCTCGCGCTGGAGACACTGGCGGACTCGCCAAACCCGCCCTGTACTTTGAAATTCGCAAAAAGGGTAAGCCTGCTGACCCCAAAGTCTGGCTGGGTAAACGCTAAACCATTAGCGTAGGTCACTCTCCGTTAAGAGCAATAATAGCCTGCACAGGCGTGCAACCAAGCTGGCTTTTTACACTCCAAGTAAGGTCTGCAGTTTGGACAATAATAAGGAAACTATTTTATGTTACGAACCATACTCAGCCCATGTCTGCCCATTCTTTGCCTCGTCGCCCCACTCTTTGTATCCGTCTCATCGCTGGCCTCTGAGGTTACAGACGACCCAGTCGATGAAACTGTCAGTCTAGACACAGAACAACAGTCCAGCGACGAATCTCGTTTACCCCTTCGGGAATTACGCCTTTTCACTCAGGTGTTTGAGCAAATTCGCCTCGGCTATGTAGAGGAAGTGAGCGACAGCGAACTTTTAAACAATGCTATTGCTGGCCTGCTCTTAGAGCTAGACCCCCATTCGGTCTACCTAGACACAGAGCATTATAGCGACCTCCAAGAAAGTGCCAACGGCGAGTACAGCGGTCTTGGGCTTGAGGTAGGGGGCGAGAACGGTTTGATAAAAGTAATCTCTCCCATCGATGATACTCCTGCGGCAAACGCTGGCATCGAAGCGGGCGATCTTATCGTTGAAATGAATGACGCACCTGTGCGTGGTATGGGTGTACAGAAAGCCATCGACAAACTCCGAGGCGAGAAAGGCACCAGCATTAAGTTAACCGTCTACCGCGAAGGTCAGGATGGCCCCTTAGAATTTGATGTGGTCCGCGACACCATTCAGCTCAGCTCGGTGCGCAGCCGATTTCTTGAGCCAGGTTATGGCTATGTCCGCGTATCTCAGTTCCAGCGTAAATCCGGCGCTGATTTTATTGAGACCGTCGAAAAGCTTAAGGCAGAAGCTGAGTTCCCCATAAAGGGGTTGGTGCTTGATCTACGCAATAATCCCGGCGGGCTAGTCCCCGCATCCGTTGAAATGGCCGGTGCCCTAATTGACGGCGGCACAGTGGTCTACACCGAGGGTCGTCTACCTAGCGCAAATCATAGTTTTGAGGCTGAGGCTGGGGATATTCTCGAGGGAGTGCCCATGGTCGTGCTCATTAATGGCGGCAGTGCCTCTGCCTCAGAAATTGTTGCCGGTGCACTTCAAGACCATAAACGGGCTGCCGTTATCGGCACCCAAAGCTTTGGTAAGGGCTCGGTGCAAACCGTTATTCCTCTGGGTGACGGCCGGGCCGTTAAGTTGACCACAGCACGTTACTTTACGCCCAACGGCCGCTCTATTCAGGCCGAGGGTATAGTTCCAGACATGTTGGTTCCCCGTGCAGAAATACGCCCCTATAAAGTGCGCGATACCACCCGTGAAGCTGATCTGGAAGGACATCTGAATACTGTCGATAGTTCTGAGGAAGGGACAGAGAGCAAAACCGAATTACCCGCCGAAGACCTCAGCGGTGACAATCAACTTTATGAAGCCGTTAACTTATTAAAAGGTTTTCACTTACTGGGCAATAAATAAACCCGTTTAGTCATTTAAAATAGGACCTGTTCACTGCTGAGTTTGAACCCAGCAGTGAACAGGGCCGATGTTTATTTTCTAACTGCGTTATAGATAAACAGTAATGCTAGGGCACCAACAACGGCAGTGATCAAGCTGCCAATACTGAATTCACCGGTACTGCCCAGGCCAACAAACGAGCCCAGCCAGCCGCCGACAAAGGCACCGGCTATACCCAGTAATGCGGTAATAACCAGTCCGCCGCCATCTTTACCCGGCATAATATATTTAGCCAGTACGCCGGCCAGCAGTCCCAATATGATCCATGATAAAAATCCCATAATACTTCTCCTACTTGGTTAATTATGTGGCTGTGTTTTCTACGTTGTGAACATGTATGTCGCGCTGTGGGTAGGGAATGGAAATACCTGCGCTATCCAATGCTTTTTTCGCCGCCTCGGTAATTTCAAAATAAGCGGTCCAGTAATCCGCAGTTTTCACCCAGGGACGACAGACTAAATTTACGCTGCTATCGGCAAGTTCAACCACTGCAATGGTGGTTTCGGGAAACTCTAATACCTGAGCATTATTGGCCACTACTTTTTCCAGTACCGCTTTAGCGGCATCAATATCATCGCCATATCCCACACCAAATACCAGATCGACACGACGGGTATCATTGGCTGAATAATTGACAATGTTGCCACTGATGACACCGCCATTTGGCACTATGATTTTTTTATTATCGGGAGAATTTAATTCAGTGGTAAAGATTTGAATATTTTGTACCACACCAGATACACCCGCAATCTCAATAAAGTCTCCGACTTTAAAAGGCCGAAAAATAAGAATCAGTACACCGGCAGCAAAGTTTGCCAGAGACCCCTGAAGTGCTAAACCAACAGCAAGACCTGCGGCACCTACAATGGCGACAAAGGAGGCAGTTTGAATGCCCAGCTGTCCCAACGCGGCAATAGACACGAAGATCAACAGCGCCCAGTACACTAGACTGCCGACAAAATTCTGAATGGCCGGATCGACATTGTTTTTGCTCATTAGGTTTTCAACAACCTTGGCAATTTTCTTAACCACCCACTTACCAATCACAAATATCAACAGTGCCATTAGTATTTTGATGCCGTAGAGCATTACCAGCTCCTGTATTACTTCTAAATTCTCACCCATAGTTAATTCCTTTTAATATGCTGAAGTAGGGCCTGATGGCCATAGATAGTGCAGTATGTATTAAGGCCTCAGGCATTCTCTTAAGCGTAGTCTATGAATGGCGGTTTTTCTAAGGTTGAAGGGCAGAAATTTAGCCTAGATAATTGATAAAAAAAGGGCCCAGAAAACTCTGAGCCCTTTTTTATTTGTTGCAGATGTATGTGCTAGCGGTCTCTACTTAAGAGCCCTACTAAAGAGCCCTACTCAAGAGCCATGCTAGGCCCCCTGTATCTCCAGCTTGTCGACTTTCTGGAAGCCCCTAGGCAGTTTGTGTCCACGGCGTCCGCGCTCACCACGATAATGCTCGAGGTCTGTGCCCTTCATTACCAGATAGCGTTTACCCGAATGAACCACCAATGAGCTGCCTTGAGGAATAATCGCATAATCAATCACAAACTCTTCGCGACTCTGCAAACGTGATCCCGGAATATTAAGAATCTTATTGCCTTTACCCCTAGCCAGTTCTGGCAGGTCGGCAATCGGGAACACCAGCATGCGACCCTCGTTACTCACCGCAGCAATTAGAGCTTCGGTATCATTGACCATTTTCGGATTTAAAATTCGACCGCCTTTGGGAATCGATACCACGGCTTTACCCGCTTTGTTCTTGGTATACAGATCGCCAATCTTGGCAATAAAGCCATAGCCCGCATCGGTGCCAAGCAGTATCTTCTGATCATCTTCGCCCATCAGAACATCGGTAAATAGTGCTCCAGAGGGTAGATTGAGGCGCCCGGTAGCCGGTTCGCCCTGACCCCGTGCCGAGGGCAATGTGTGGCCTGGCAATGCGTAAAAACGTCCGCTGGTATCCTGTAAGAATACATTTTGATTACTGCGCCCAAGAGCCGCGGCGAGAAACTTATCGCCCGACTTATAGCTTAGACTTGTGGGGTCAATCTCATGACCCTTGGCTGCACGCAACCAACCTTTGTCAGACAGCACCGCAGTAATGGGCTCTGCAGTAAGCAAGTCTTTTTCATTAAAGGCCTGAGCTTCCCCGCGCTCTCTTAGGGGCGAGCGGCGATCGTCGCCATATTCTTCGGCGGTCTCTTTTAGTTCATTTTTAACCAGTGTTTTAAGGCGCGCTTCGGAACCCAAGAGTAATTCCAGTGCGGCTTTTTCTTTGGCTAGCTCATCCTGCTCGCTGCGGATTTTAAATTCTTCTAAGCGCGCTAACTGTCGCAGCTTTGTGTCGAGAATATATTCCGCTTGGGTGTCCGATAGACCAAAGCGTGCGATTAATGCTGGCTTGGGTTCATCTTCGGTGCGGATAATATGAATCACTTCGTCGATATTTAAAAAGGCGGTCAACAAACCGTCTAATAGGTGCAATCGTTTTTCGACTTTCTGTAACCGGTAGTCGAGGCGACGACGGGTCACATCGGTCCGGAACACCAACCATTGTTTTAGAACCTGCAACAGGTTCATCACTGAGGGCCGGCCATCAATACCAATAATATTCATATTGATTCTGTAGCTGCGCTCGAGATCTGTGGTCGCAAACAGATGGTCCATTAAGGCTTCGATATCAATGCGATTTGAGCGCGGGGTGATAATCAGACGCGTTGGGTTTTCATGGTCGGATTCGTCGCGCAAATCTTCAACCATTGGCAGCTTTTTGTTGCGCATCTGCGCGGCTATCTGCTCAAGAATTTTAGAACCCGAAGCCTGGAAGGGTAAGGCAGTAACAATAATATCACCGTCTTCTTTATTCCAGATGGCACGCATTTTTACCGAGCCACGGCCCGTCTCATAGGTATTTAGAATATCCGCCTGACTGGTAATTATTTCCCCTTCAGTGGGGAAGTCCGGCGCTTTGATGTAATTCATCAGGTCAGGGACTGTGGCTTTTGGATTATCCAGCAAATGCAGACAGGCGCTAACCACCTCATTGAGATTGTGGGGCGGAATATCTGTCGCCATGCCCACCGCAATGCCGGTGGTGCCATTGAGCAGCACATTGGGCACCCGTGCCGGCAGAATTTCTGGCTCGTCCATGGTGGCATCGAAGTTGGGGCGCCAGTTAGCGGTGCCCTGTCCCAGCTCTGAAAGCAGAACATCGGCATACTTGGAAAGCTTGGATTCGGTGTATCGCATGGCTGCGAAAGATTTTGGATCGTCCGCCGAGCCCCAGTTACCCTGACCATCAACCAGTGGATAGCGATAGGAAAACGGCTGAGCCATCAACACCATGGCTTCGTAGGCGGCACTGTCACCATGGGGATGGAATTTACCAATTACATCGCCGACAGTACGGGCAGACTTTTTATATTTGGCGCTGGCTTTTAGACCTAGCTCGCTCATGGCATAGACAATGCGTCGCTGCACTGGTTTGAGGCCATCGCCAATGTGCGGCAGGGCGCGATCGAGGATAACGTACATGGAGTAATCCAGATACGCCTGCTCGGCATAGTCACTGAGTGGTCTACTCTCGACGCCCTGGTCATTAAAGGTGATGATATCGCTCATCGTGATTCCTGTATTAAATACGGTTTATAGGTTGGCTGAATCGGCTAAGTTGCCTTTGCTCTCTAGCCAGGCGCGTCGATCTGAGGCACGTTTTTTGGCCAGTAACATATCCATAATACTGTTGGTTTCATCGCCGGGTTCAAGGGTTAGCTGAACCAGGCGTCTGGTATCTGGATCCATGGTGGTTTCGCGCAGTTGGAGTGGATTCATCTCACCCAGACCTTTAAAGCGCTGGACATTGACCTTGCCGCGCTTACCCTCGGCCTGAATTCGATCCAGAATACCCTGGCGCTCTGCATCATCGAGGGCGTAATAAACATCTTTGCCCACATCGATTCTAAACAGCGGCGGCATGGCCACATAGATATGACCCTTGGCCACTAAGGGGCGGAAATGACGAACAAACAGTGCACAGAGCAAGGTGGCAATATGCAGTCCATCGGAATCCGCATCGGCAAGAATACAAACCTTGTGATAACGCAGTGAGTCGACGTCTTCCAACGCCGGATCTACACCCAGAGCAACAGAGATATCATGAACTTCTTGGGAACCGAGAATCTCTTGGGAATCCACTTCCCAGGTATTAAGAATCTTACCTCGCAGGGGCATAATCGCCTGATTTTCGCGGTTGCGCGCCTGTTTGGCGGAGCCCCCTGCCGAGTCACCCTCTACTAAGAATATCTCACAGCGCTCAGGTTCGCCGCTGGAACAGTCGGCCAGTTTGCCTGGCAGTGCCGGGCCCTGAGTGATTTTTTTACGCACCACTTTTTTGCTCGCGCGCATACGACGCTGAGCCGCAAAAATACATAGGTCGGCCAGTTTCTCGGCCTCTTCTGTGTGCTGGTTTAGCCACAGGCTAAAGGAATCTTTGACCACTCCAGAAACAAAGGCTGCCACTTCTCTGGAGGACAGGCGATCTTTGGTCTGGCCAGAAAACTGTGGATCGGCAAGCTTACAGGACAGCACAAAACTACAGCGATCCCAAATATCATCGGGAGTTAATTTAATGCCTCTTGGCAGCAAATTTCTAAATTCACAAAACTCACGCATGGCATCGAGAAGACCCGTACGCAGACCATTGGCATGGGTGCCGCCCTGGGGGGTCGGAATCAGGTTTACATAACTCTCCTGAACTAGCTCGCCGCCCTCGGGCATCCATTGTACAGCCCAGTCCACCGCCTCATTAGAGGAGGCAAATGTGCCTATAAAGGGTTCTGCTGGCAGTACTTCCCAGCCATGCAGCGCACCGGCCAGATAATCTTTTAGGCCATCTTCGTAATACCATTCTTCATTTTCATTGGTATTCTCATTGTAGAAGCTGACGGTTAAGCCGCCGCAGAGCACGGCTTTGGCCCGCAGCACATGGCGCAGTCGACTCACCGAAAATTTGTTGGAATCAAAGTAACTGGCGTTCGGCCAAAAGCGCAAAATGGTACCCGTGTTGCGCTGCCCGCAGGTATCAATCACCTGAAGGTCAGAGGTTTTATAGCCGTCGGCAAAGAAAATTTGATGCACCTGGCCGCCACGTTTGACCGTGACTTCCATCTTGGTCGACAGCGCGTTGACTACCGACACCCCCACACCGTGCAAACCCCCTGAAAACTGGTAGTTGTCATTGGAAAACTTACCGCCCGCATGGAGGGTCGAGAGTATGACTTCGACCCCGGGGATGCCCTGCTCGGGATGGATGTCCACCGGCATACCGCGACCATCATCACAGACCGACAATGAGCCATCTTTGTGCAGCGTCACTTCGACACGACTGGCGTGGCCGGCCAGCGCTTCATCGACACTGTTATCAATCACTTCCTGGGCCAAATGATTGGGCCGAGTAGTGTCGGTGTACATGCCCGGTCTTTTTCGAACTGGATCCAGGCCTGTTAGGACTTCAATATCTTTTGCGTTGTAGTTGCTCATTCGCTCTTATTATTCAATGTGATTAAACCTGCGTTGACGTCAGAAACTGGTGGATGTCCGCCAGATGCTGCTCGTAATGTATAAAACTGTGATCGCCACCCTCTTCGGTAACAATACTGCATCCCTGATAGCGTATCTGTGCATCGCGATAATCAAGCACTTGGTCACCGCTTTGCAATAGCACATGATAATTATTTTTAATGTCTAGGCTATCTGGATCTAACTTTATGTACTCATCTATATGCCGAGGCGCAAACGTCCATTTCTCGCCGGTACTATAATTCTCGTTTTCACCAAGCCACTTATCCAACCCTCTGCCCGGGCTTACCGCAGGATTAATAAGCACCGCCCGCAGGTTATAACGTTCGCTTAAACAGGTCGCAAAAAAACCGCCCATAGAGCTGCCCATGACATAAATCGGCTGCTCCGCGCAGTCTTCTATCAACCCGGCCAACATCGCCATGGCGCTATTGGCATAGGGTGGCAGTGGCGGGCAGATAAATGTTATTTCAGGGGCATGCTGGACAAACCAAGACTGGGTTTGCAGTGCCTTTTTAGATTGGGGTGAGCTGTTAAACCCGTGTAAATATAGCAGTGTAGGCATACTGAGCTAACCTGAAAATCAGGGCCTATTATAGCCAAGAATAAGCGCTTGTCAGCCTTCTAATAGCGCGCGCAGTCAAGGTCGGGGATTTGCGTGGACTCATGTAAAAATTCAACCCCGGTGTCGACAGTGCCGTCCTGATGAAGATCGAGCCAGCGATAACCGGGAGGCTGGTCGGACAGGGCAAAATCATGGCTGTACTGCTTAAATTGAACACAACTTGAGGGAGCAGAATAGAGTGGTAGATCGCCCCAGACGCCATCGAACTGCTGATGCACATGACCCGTGATAACAGCTTTAACCTTACCATGGACCTGTAATAGCGTATAAAGCTGCTGCTGGTTATCAATTTGTTGCTGATCTAACCAGGCGCAGCCGACATTGACCGGACTGTGGTGCATGGCCAACAGCACATACTTATCTGCCAGGCTTTCCAGGCCCTGTTTAACCTGCGCCAACTGCTTATCTGAAATATGTCCGCCGGGTTTATTCGGCTGCGAGCTATCGAGAGTCAGTACGGCCCAGCTACCCATTTTATGGCTCTGCACTGGAGGATAATCCACCAAGTTAGCGGCCATCACATCGAAATCGTCGTGGTTGCCCGGCAACCAGATCGCCTGCTTATGATGCTCAACAAGGGTTTTATTAAGTAATTGATAGGCTTCGGGTTCACAGTCACCGGCCAGATCTCCGGTTAGTAACAGTAGGTCTGTACCGCGACCCTGCTGCTCAACTGCCTGTAATACGCATTGAAAGCTTTCTAATGTACGCACACCACCCAACATTGAGTCACTGTCTGATCCAAGGTGAAGGTCTGTAATCTGTGTGAGTCGAACCACTGTCATTACTAATTAAACTTCCAATTCTGTGATGCCGTGACGCAGCCCCTGAGACAGCAGCTCGCTTAAAAACATGTTCCACTGCCACTTTTCATCTCGTGCCTGCATGCCCTTTTGTTCAGACAGTGCCCAGGGGATTGTCCTGTCACTGCACCATTCAATGACTTCTGCCATACGGGCATCTCGATACACACGCACTTTTATCTCGATCTCGGGCAACCATTCAGGGCCCGTATTATCTGCCACAATCAGCAATGTACTGGTGTATTTGGTCACCTCTATTATCTCTACGCGCATCCCGTTCTGTGGCTGGTCTCGGTAGTGCAGCCGAGTAGAGGCGCCCAGTATTCTTGAATCTGGCATAGCCAGCTGCAGGCGCTGGTAGTTGCGCTCACATTCTTCATGTAAGCGCATTAAATCGAGATTGCGTTTGCGGGTTTCGAATACTGACAAACTGTCTATTTCCTCTGCGTGATCTGGTTAACTATTTCAATTGACTACTTTTAGCTTAGCTCTTAATTTGAGTACTGTTAGTCAATTTTTGGTGGTTTAACTGAAGCCACATCAGGGCTATGGTCAATGCGGCGCTATTCAATAGACCTTCAGATTGAGCCTGCATTGTCTCTTTGTAGGGCCATACCTGCAAAAGAATATCTTCGCCCTCAGTATCTAGGCCAAAGACTCCCTCGCGGCCCTGTAGATCAACCAGACCACAGTACATATGCATTTTTTCATCGCTGCCACCGGCGCTGACCAGATAGTCGCAGATGGGAATCAAATTTTCCACCTTTAGCCCGGCTTCTTCCTGACATTCTCTTATACCAACCTCAGCGGGGGTCTCATCAGGCCCGATCATGCCTGCCACTACCTCATACTGCCAGGGGCCAAACTGATCTTTCAGGGCCCCCAGACGAAACTGTTCCACCAGACCGACTAAGCCATTTTTGGGGTCATAGAGCAGCACGCCCACAGCATCGCCGCGCTGGAACAACTCTCGTTTTAATGGCGCGCTCCAGCCACCACCAAACAGGCGATGGCTGACCACCATGCGAGTAATACGGAAAAAGCCCTGAAAGACCGTTTCACGAGATTCTATGCGGTAATCCTGAGCACCAAAGCGATGTCGTTTAATCATGTTATGAATTTTATCTGGAATTAGGCGTCAGTGGGTTATTTAATTTTACAGAGATCAAGGCTTTTTGAGGCGCTGGGTCTTTTCAGCAATCGAGTAGCAATAAACTTTAGCGCCTAAACCACCAAAGCTTATGACAGAAAGGAAATGTCATTCTGCAACTAAAATGAGGGTTAGTTTATTGACGAACTTTGCCCAAAAAGCAAAACATAGAGGGAATAAGTAGTAATGCAAGTAGAGCAGACCCCATCACGCCAAAACACATCGCCCAGGCTAAGCTTTCAAAAAACTTGTCAAATAGCAGCGGCAGCAAGCCGCCCATCGTTGTCACAGAGGTGGTCAAAATATGGCGAGTTGACCTAATGGTTGTCTCAATTAGATTATCTTTGGAAATCTGGCCCGCTCCAGCATCCTCATTGAGATGTGACAGAACAACGATAGAGTCATTAATGGCTAATCCTGCCAGGCCAACAATACCCACCAGACCAATAAAGCCAAAGTTTTGCAAGCCGACAAACATGCCTAAAAATCCAAGGCCAATACACAGGGTACCCACGAGTAAAATAATACCCGCCTGGCGAAAACTATTTAATATCATCACCAGGGCGACCACGATTAAACCCATAAAAAAGAAAAAGCTACTAAATATTTGCCCAAAGGATTCCGCTCTTTCGTCAGACTCACCGAATTGCCTAAGGCTGTAACCTGTGGGTAGCGAGTCTTCGAACGCTTGCAGCTCATCTGCCACGTCGGTCAACACATTGGACCCTAATGTTCCGGGATACACCGATGCCTTTACAGCGTTATTTCTAGACCCCTGATAGCGATTGATTTGGTTAATTTCACTGGTGTATGAAATATCAGAAAAACTCTCCACATAATCAAACCCCTCAGCACTATTGATGGCTATAAATGCCGCCTGATTGATTTCTGATGATTCACGATTTTTATTTTTGATGCGTATGGGAATCTCTTTATTGCCATCGAGCATAGAGCCAACATAAAGCCCTCTTGTCGATGATGAAATCTCACCAATAATCTCCTTCGATGATTTAGACGAAAAGGCCAAATTCACTTCATCGAAGTTAATTTGCAATCCAGTGACGCTGGCCGACTGGTCTGCCAATACATCACTCACCTGTGGAGACTTAGCCAAAATGGCTTTCAACTTTTCTCCCAGAGATTTTAAAATCTGGTTGTCCTCACCAAAAATGGCGATAACCACTGGAAACTCAACCGGGGGGCCATTGGTAAACTTACTGACCCTAACTCTTACATCTGCATGATCCTTTTCCAGGCGCTTGGCCAAATCAGTCAGACTTGATTCCATTTCTCTGTACGAGGACGTGAAGAATACGCCTGTCGCCAGATTGTCCGAACCCTCACCCGAAGACCCGCCAATGACGTTATATAGGAGCCGCGGCAGACGGCGCCCAACCCACCACATATCAGTTTCGATATAGCTTTCCAGCATGACCTGATCTCGAATACTGCTAACCCTCTCATTAGTGGTATAAATAGACGCATTGGCATCAAGTTCCACATCTACCCTAAACATATTCTTGCCCTGATTTGGGAAAAAATCTGTGTCTAAAAAGCCGGCTGACACAAAACCCAGTATTGGCAGAGTTAAAGACAGGGCCAACGCTCGACTTGGCTTAAAGAATGCCCAGGCCAAAAAGTTTCTGTATTTGGTGCGCATTCCAGCATGGCTAAATCCAATATTTTTAGACTTATTCAAATTCAAGAAATTGGAGTCTTCCATTGTTTTTAACAACACAGGAACCACAGTCAGTGCCAAAAATAACGATGAGGTTACCGCTAATATAATGGTAATGGCCATATCACCGACAAATTCAGGACTTGCGCCTTTACCCGCCGCCATAGGCATAAAGGCTAATCCCGTTGTGACCGTAGCCGCTAACAATGGCAGTGAGAGGTGCTTGATTGAGGCGTAAATAGCCTGTCTATTGACTAAATTTAGAGATTTACGATATCTGTAATCTTCAACAACAATGATTGAATTATCGATTAACAAGCCCAGCGACAAAATAATGCCTGTCACAGACGTCTGATGCAGTGGCACATCTAAAATAGTGCAGCCTATAAGAACCAATAAAATAGTGAGTGGCACCACAGCGCTTACGATAACAGCAGAGCGAGGACCCAGTAGCAGATAACTTAAAAACAGCACGATAAAAGTGGCCAGCAGAATACTTTGCATCAGAAAAGAAAACTTTTCTTCGACATAATCAGATTCGTTATAGATGACCTCTAGGCCGATTTCATCAGGCAGGCCCGCTTTAAACGCATCAGCAACGCGCAGCACTGCTTCGGAATACAGGTCTGTTCTTTGAGAAAACTTGCCTCGCACATCAACAAATACTGAGGGTTTTCCGTTATAGCTAACAATCTCAATGGGCGGGTCGATTGGTAATTTTTCTACCGTTGCCACATCCTCAAGTCTGATAATTTGATACGCATCCAGTGTTTTTAAGGGTAGCTTTCTTAAGTCGTTAACTAATGTAATGTTGTCTTGGGCTTTTATTCTAAATTCAGAGCCCTGCCCAACAATATTACCTATGGCCCTCTTGCTGTCATAGCGGTCGATTGCCGTGGCGATTGACTGGATATTCATGCCGGCATCAGTTAATAAATCCAGATCGGCTCCGACAAAAATTTCTTCTTTAGTATCGCCGAAAACTAGTGTCTGTTCTGAATTGACAATATTGGCTAATTTTCTTTTAAACTGATTGGCTAACCGAGACAGGATAACCGGCTGGGGATCGCCACTGCCCTGCCACTGCAGAGCAAACAGTACTGTTGTTGGTGGGCCGCTATGACTGAGACGGACAGCAGTTCCAGGGGGAATTAACGCAGTGCTCTCATTCAACTTATCCTGAATCTTGGCCCAAACTTCATCTGTTTCACCTTTGCCTATGGCTTCTTTGAACTCTATTCCCACTCTGACAATGCCAGTTGAAGAGTTAGACTCAATGATTTTGATTTCGTCAACTTCTCGAAGCTGTGTCTCCAGAACATCTGCTACCTGAGTTTCCATTCTCTGCGGCGTAGCGCCGGGTAAAACAGCTGTAATATCGCCCCAGCGCTCTGCTAGTTGAGGATTTTCCTGGCGGGGCAGTGAATCATAGGACAGGAGTCCACCGGCAATAATAAATAGCATCGCAAGAAGAAATAGCCTCGGGCGGTCGAGGTAGAGATCGATAATTTTTTTCATTGGCTATCTCGCACAGCCTGGCCTTCCGCGACTTTCGATGCTCCGCCGACAATCACCCTGTCACCGGTTTTTAAAGTGCCAGATACATAGGCCATGGCCTTTTCGATATGGATTAACTCTACATAATCTTTCTGGGTAGTACTGTCATCGGATAGAGTAAACACATTCCAAAGGCCCTGCTCCGCTTGAGATAAAGCATTTAAAGGAACCCATGCTCCCGGTTTAGATTCTTTGACGGTTAACACCAATCTTGCTGTAGCGCCGGGACTGAAAAATTCATCAAATGCAAATATCCCCAATCGGTTATTTGAGCCCTTGGATGACATTGGCGCTAGTCTCATTAATCTGGCGTCAGACGTTTTATCGTCAATAAGGAAAGAATATTTCTGATCTAGGCGCATCTCTGAAATGATAGATTTTGGTAGGGAAACTTTCGCTTCAACATTTTTAGAATCTAAAATCTCCAACACTGGAACACTTGGATTGACAATGGACCCTTCGTCCAAGTGACGGCTTTGAATAATGCCGTCATAGGGGGCAAGAATTTTGGTTTGTTGAAATTTAGTCGCTGCGATTTCATACTGGGCTTTAGCGATTTGAACTCTAAACTCTTCATTCTCAAGTCGCTGCTCTGACACATAACTGGCTTCATCCAATACCTGGGATCGCTTAAATGTGTTTTTAGCCATCAAGAAATTAGCCTGGGCTTCATTTAAGCGCGCCAATGCCTCAGCATCTTCTATTTCAGCCAGTAGTTGACCTTTATTTACTCTGTCACCAATATCAACTTTAATGTTTTTTACTTTTCCCGGCACCTCAAATGCCAGTATAGATTGCCTTTTTGGGACAACCTTAGCAGGCAGCATCTTATTCACCGCATATTCTTTGGTGATAGTAACCACATGTAAATCAACATATTTCTGCGCAAAAACAGACGTCGTTAAGCATAGGAGTAATGTTATTGTTATTTTTTTCATAGGACCCTTTGCGTTCAGGTTAAAGATGTTTACAGTGAGCACATTATAGGTTAAAGTTTACACTGTCAACATAAAGGCTAGCTGGCGAAAATATGCAATATCATCATGGCAATTTAAAACAACAATTGATTATTTGTGCCTATGACTGGATATCAGAAAATGGTATCGGCAACATTAGCCTTAGAATCATTGCCAAAATTGCCAAGGTATCTCAGACCGCGCCCTACCGCCATTTTGATTCTAAGGAGCATCTTCTCGCGGAGGTTGCCACACTGGGGTTTGACAATTTATCTTCAGAAATGAGTAAAAATAAAGCTACCGACAACCCAGCGAATGACCTTGTAAGATCTGGGGTGACTTACATCGAATTTGGATTAAATAATGAGCATGTCATAGACCTGATGTTCAGCTACCCAATGAAGAAGACCGATTACCCTGAACTCTTGGCATCCGCGAACAAGGCCTTCGATATGCTGGTACAAAGGTCGAAGTATCTACACCAGGGTAATGTAGAATCAGCGCCACTGAATAGTATTTCTCTGCATGCCTATGCACATGGGTTGCTGTCAATTCTGCAGATGAATCAACGAGCCGACAAGTCGGACAATTCGGATTTTTTTAAGGCTTCATCAATGCTAAGAGCTAATCTTGAGAAAGTGCTAGGGACCTTTGTTAAAAATCTAGATTTCCCATCGCAGTAATGCTTGGTGGAAATGAGGTGGGGGATGTCGGGCAAATTTACTTTTAACTTTTACATAGAGGCAATTCTGCTAGACTATAGTCCCGCGATTACGTGCCAATTTTAACCGATGCTCACTACTGAGCGTCACTGACAATAAGAATTCTAACGGAGATTTTATGCGCTTGGTCAAACAAGGATTATTTGCTATCAGTACCGCTTTATTGGTGGCTCAGATCAGCACCGCCGATACCCTCAATGATATCTATGAGTCTGCCCTGCTAAACGATCCTGTTCTTCGCGCCGCACGGGCCAGTTTTAATGCTGAGCGGGAAACTAAAAATATAGCCCGAGGCGCTCTGTTGCCTCAGCTCGCGATTTCTGGCGACTATACAGAATCTGAAATTAACAATAACCCTCCCTCGCTTATCACCGGGCTTATTGATACAGACACCACGACTTATGGCGTCTCCCTGAGTCAGGCTTTCTTTGACATGCCCTCTTGGTACAGCTTTAAAAGTGGCAAGGCCCTCAGCGACAGTGCTCAGGCACAGTTTGCCGCCGATCAGCAGTCATTAATTATTCGGGTTAGCGAAGCCTACTTTAATGTGTTGCGCGCCTATGACAATTTGCAAACTCGCAGCGCTGAACAGCGTGCGATTCAACGTCAACTTGAGCAGACTCGCGAGCGCTTTGAAGTTGGCCTGTTACCGGTCACCGATGTTCATGAAGCCCAAGCAGTGTTTGATGATGCTGCGGTTAATAGCTTGGAAGCACGCGGTGCATTGAATATTGCCTTTGAAGGCCTGCAAGTACTCACTGGCCGAGATCACGAAGCATTAGCGGGTCTCACCGAGACCTTTATGGCGACTAATCCCGAGCCACTCAGTAATCAAGAATGGGTAGACTTCGCTATTGGCAATAACTTTCAGCTAAAAGTCGCTGAGCTGGGCAAAGATGCAGCCTATAACAGTGCCAAGGCCGCTGCCGCAGCTCGCCTACCTAAGATTACAGGTCGGGCCAGTTACTATGAAACTGACGCGCATAGCATTAGCTACACGGACGGCATTAGTTCCGCCGGCCCTATTGAAAGTCAGCAGGACGGCCATTCATTCGTTGTTTCAGTGACCATGCCAATTTGGATGGGTGGTTCAGTGGATGCCAAGCGCCGTCAGGCTAAGCAGCGCTCTATTGCCTCTAACGAAGGCTATACAGCTACTAAGCGCAATGTTATCCAGGCCTCTCGCTCATTACATCAGCTGGTACTGACCAACACCGCTCGGGTAAAAGCGCGCAAGCAGTCAATCACCTCTGCAGACAGTGCGCTCCAGGCGACTCAGGCCGGTTATGAGGTAGGGACAAGAAATATTGTTGATGTACTGGTAGCACAACGCTCTGTGTATCAGGCCCGCCGCAGCTATGCGAATGCTCGCTATGACTATATTTTGTCAATGATGCGCTTAAAAGAAGTGGCCGGTCAGCTAGCTCCAGACGATATCTATCAGTTAAATGGCTGGTTGGATCCGCAGCTGGTTATCGCTAAATAAATTGAGAGCTAGATATTTAGAAAGAGAGACACAGAAAGAGAGACAGAAGGCGCTAAATAAATCGATCAATAACAGACATTAGTTTATCTAGCGCGCCTCTATTAGCCTCGGCTACAAGGCGCGCAGCATTTCCCATCTCCTGACGACGCTCTTTATTTCCCAGTAGCGCTATACATTGCTCTGCCAACTCAGCCGCATCATTGCAGACCAGCATGCCATCAGCCGCTAACAGTAGCTGCGAAGCTTCGGTGAAATTAAACAGGTGGGGCCCCGTTAATACAGGTACGCCCCAGGCCGCTGGCTCAATCATATTATGTCCGCCAGTCGCAACCAAACTGCCCCCCACAAAGGCAACATCGCAGGCCCCAAAAAATACCATTAACTCGCCCATGGTGTCGCCGAGCAACACATCCGCAGCCTCAACCTTATCGCCAGCACTACGTCTGGCCAAGGTAAATCCTGCTGCGGCACAGAGCTCTCCCACCTGATTAAAACGCTCGGGATGCCTTGGCACTAACACCAGCAAGGCATTGTCTATCTGCTGTTTAATCTGCCCGAAGGCCTGAAGAATGATTTCATCTTCACCACGATGGGTGCTGGCTGCCAGAAACACAGGTCGATTGCTCCCGCAATGCCATTGCTTAGAGAGCGCGGCGGCTCGATCTTGAACAGCCTGATCTAGAGACAAATCAAATTTAATGTTACCCGTTACCGCCAGGGCAGACAGGGGGAGACCTAGCTGAGTAAACCGCTCTCCATCATCTTTGTGCTGGGCCGCAACTGCCGATATTCCTGAGAGCATAGGCTGGACCAGAGAGCTGATGCGGTGATAAGCCTTCGCCGAGCGCGCGGACAGTCGGCCATTGGCCAATATCACGGGTATATCTCGGCTCTGGCAAGCAGCAATAGTATTTGGCCAGAGCTCAGTTTCCATAATAATTAACATTTTGGGCTTCAGGCGATTCAAAAATCGCGCTACCGCATCCGGTGTGTCGTAGGGCATATAGCTGTGGTCAACGGAGTCTCCAAAGGCCGCTTTAATGCGTTCGGAGCCTGTGGGGGTCATGCAGGTCACCATCAGTCGGTGCTGGGGGTACTTTTCTTGCAGGGCTTTTACGAGGGGTACTGCGGCCAGAGTCTCTCCCACCGATACAGCATGCAACCAAATAAAATCTGTTGTCGACTCGGCATAAACGGGAAATCCAAATCGTTCTGCCCAGCGTTTTCTATAGGCCGGCGCCTTTAATCCGCGATACAGCAAACGTAGCAGGATGATCGGCGTCAGCAGATAAAAAATAGCGCTGTAAATAATTCGACTCAAAATCTCGGGTCTCAATAGAGGAGTGAGGATAACTCCGTGAAGATTGACAGCAAGTTATCAAAGTCTTGTTATGAATGACAGACTATTCTTTCCAGAAACGCTCAACCCAGGGCGTCGGTAAAATAAAGTGCCGCAGATGAGCTGATAATGATCGCGGCCGCTGACCGCGAAGTCCCGCCAAGATATGTTCTTTGGGAGACATTACTGCCTCTTCTTCATGATAGCGCCCATCGATTGCATCCTGCGGATTAAGGTCTCCGGGAAATATTACTATCTTGGCATTTTTATGCAGCTTGGACACTTTGAAATAATTTAGCGGAAAACTTCGGCGGCATTTTTGACGAAAGTGCAGCACCCAATTCTTCGGCCAAAATTTAATACCCCCTGGCGCACAATTAGTGACATAACGCTGTTCGTATTTATATTTCTCAGCAATGTCTAATGGCGACTTGGCGAAGTTTTCCAGTAACGGCAGTAATTTTCCAACCGGAAAACGATACACCGATGTCTGCCCCAATCGCTCTAAGGGATTACTTGGATTGCGTGCGAGAATAACATCCTCGGGATCGCCATACTCAAAAAAGCTATCCAGATTACTGGTAATCACCAGATCTAAATCTAAAAATAAGACTGGCCCAGTCAGGTCTGCCAGCTGCTCATTCCACACACGGCACTTAGGCCAGATACCTTTTTTGGTAAGGGGTAGATCAAAGTCTAAAGGCGGCAATGGCACGGCATTGACCTCGGAGCGAATACCCGAGGAATGATCGGTGAAACAGGTCAGCGTAAAGGGCGGACTGATATTCCGCGCGACCATGCCATAGAGGCGGTTGATATATTTAGGGCCATATTTAGTACCCCAATTAATGCAGATTATCTGCTTTACGTTCCCTGTAATACTCAACTAAGTCTCCTGACGGTTGAGGGTTAATTTCGGTTCAATGCCAGTGGTCGTTAACCCAGGTGGCAGGCTTGAAGCGTCGATACCATTTTCCGCTCACACCGGCAATCGCCTCGTGGGGATCAGGCTTACCGTGAAATACGAGGACGCGAGTGTCTGCGGGCATTTCGGTTTCACGGGCAATAAAGAGCGAAAAGGGTTTGATGCAGTGGCGCTTAAAGCTGCGACACCAATGATCGGGCCAGTAGACCAGTGCATTTTTTGCCATCAGCGCTGCAGACAGATATTCCTGCTCGTTGCGATGGGTCTTTTTGATCTGGGCAAATGATTTTTCAAACTCGGCAAGCACCTCTGGATGGGCGCCCACTTCAAAACGATAGACCGATGAATTACCGGTACCGTCTTTTTTAATCCAGTCTTTAATAATCATGACTTCGCCGGGGTAATCAAATAGATCGTCCAGACTACCAGTAATAATGAGGTCGAGATCGAGACAGAGCACCTTACCTTTGAGGTCGTACAGCGTCTCTGCAAATACTGCTAGCTTGTTCCAGCCCCGCTCTGGGCCTCCCAGATCGACGGACAGTTCAGGCAGGGGAAATACTTCGACTTTATCGTTCAATCCGGATCCATCTTCGGTCAAACAGATAAAGCGAAAGTCTCTGGTCATATTCCGCGCAACCATGGAATACAGTGTATTCACATAGTCCCCTGAGTATTTGGTGCCCCATTTCATGCACAGGACATTCACAACTTCCCTAGAGGTAGAACTCGCCATAACAATAATTCCGTTGGTCTTACATTTTTTCACAGGCCGCTATTTGGCCTTTTTTGACAATGAGCTAGATAGCTTTTTTAATACTAGGCTACTTGGCTTCTTATAACATGCACCTACTCGGCAACTGGCGCTAACCATTTTTGGTACTTAGCATTTTTACCGCGCACAAGATCAAAATAGGCTGCCTGCAATGTGGTCGCAATGGGTCCGCGTTTGCCGGTGCCGATGATGCGACTGTCGTATTCACGGATGGGCACAATCTCTGCCGCGGTACCGGTGAAAAATGCTTCGTCAGCGATGTAGACTTCATCGCGGGAGATGCGCTTTTCACGCACTTCGATGCCATGATCCGCTGCTAATTTAAAGACTGTGTCCCGGGTTAGTCCGTCGAGACAGGAGGTTAGATCTGGTGTGTAAATAACACCGTCGCGAACCATAAAGAAATTTTCCGCACTGCCCTCGGCGACATAGCCCTCAGGGTCGAGCATAATCGCTTCGTCACAACCGGAATCCAATGCTTCACGCAGGGCCAGCATCGAGTTGATGTAGTTGCCGCTGGCCTTGGCTTTAACCATGGTGATATTCACATGATGTCTCGTGTAAGACGAGGTACGAACCTTGAGGCCGGTCTCTAGGGTTTCTGGCGACATATAAGAAGGCCAGTCCCATGCGGCGATACCCACATGAATCTTAAGGCCCTCGGCTCGCAGGCCCATACCTTCGGAGCCCAGAAATACGAGGGGGCGAATATATGCGGCATCCAGGTTATTGGCGCGAACCACTTCCCGGTGAGCGTCGCAGATTTCCTGCTGGGTAAAAGGCAGGCTCATATGCAGAATTTTTGCCGAATTAAACAGACGTTTAATATGGTCTTCTAGACGAAAGATGCATGTGCCTGAATGCTCGGTTTCGTAGGCACGAATACCTTCAAAAACTGCATTGCCATAATGCAGAGACGAGGTTAAAAAATGCACCTGCGCATCGCGCCAATCAATTAGCTTGCCGTCCATCCAGATAAAACCATCGCGGTCCGAAAATGACATCGACCTATTCCTCTTTTTAATTATCGGTTACTAAAAAATGTATGCCACTGGTCCACCACGATTTTCCTTTCCTCAACAAACTCCGACACAGCTACTTCCACCAGCTGATTGTGTAGCTGTAAGCGATGGCCTGCAATGCGGAAGCTCTTGTAAGCGTCGATCAGCTGGAGGGCGTTTTGCTCTTCCAACAAGCCACATTGAGCCAATGACTCTATTATGCGGATGCTGTCGCTCCAGCGAGTAAGCGAGGGATGGTCGTGGGACCAAGCCAAGACTGCAAATTGAACCATAAATTCAATATCGACGATACCTCCAGTGCCTTGCTTGAGGGAGAATTTGCCATCTTTAGTGCCCCGACCTAGATGTTTGCGCATTTTTTTGCGCATTTGCTGTACTTCAGTGGCCAGAGATTGCGTGTCTCTTGTCTGCCGAAGAACCTGATCTCTGACTTTATCGAAGTCTGCCGCCAAATTAGGATCCCCGGCAACCACCCTAGAGCGAACCAAGGCTTGATGCTCCCAGGTCCAGGCGCCCTGATGCTGGTATTTTTCAAAGGCGGTTAATGAGGCGACTAACATGCCGGAATTCCCCGAGGGTCGCAGACGCATATCAATTTCGTAGGCGATGCCGGAATGGGTGGGCGTGGATAGCAGATGAATAATACGCTGACCCAGACGCATAAAAAATGTGCTGTTATCAATACTGCGCGGGCCATCAGTAACCTGATTAGCTTGGGCGTTATGGATAAATACCAAATCCAAATCAGACTTATACCCCAGCTCAATACCACCCATTTTGCCGTATGCCACGACAATAAACCCCGGGGTCTGGGTATCTAAAGCAGGAGTATCTAGATTGTGACTGTCTCTCTCCTCACCAAGGCTTTTAGCCACCTGAGGCTGGCCATAGGTGACCGTTAGTTGCTGCCAGGCAACATTAACCACATGCTCAACAACCACGTCGGCAATCCAGGTTAAGTAATCACTTACTTGCATCAGAGGCAGCACATCCATCAGCTCGCAGGCGGCAACACGCAATGTATAGGAGCGGCAAAAATAACGGATGGCCTCCATCTGCTGCTCTTGATCTTCGTCGGGAACACGCAGCATTTGCTGGCGGAGCTGATCCCGAAGCACCTGCTTATTGGGCGCCGTGTACAGGGAACGTGGGTCCAGTAATTCGTCTAGCAACGCGGGATAGGCCGCCAGTTCATCGGCAATCCAACTGCTACGCTCACAGAGCACCGTCAACTGTTCAAGAGCCTGAGGATTTTCGGCGAGTAACGCCAGGTAGGCACTGCGACGTAGAACCCCCTGAATCAAACCCAGGGTTCTGCCCAGAGTCAGGCTGTTGTCAGCGCGAGCTGCACAGGCCTGAGTCAGCTTGGGCAACAACCCTTCGAGACGGGTGCGGGGTAAGGCATCAAGATTCTGCACCAGCCGGCTCTGATAAAATCCCGCCAGCTGCGCGGCCACTTCCTGGGGCTGCTGATAACCGAGCTCTTCTAGATGCTCCAAGATAGCCTCGGCATCGGGGTTCTGCTGCCAGATATTATCGCCACTCGCACTGGATTCACCAGACTGTGTCGGCCCCTCTGAAATAATGTCGGCAAAGCTACTGCGCACATTATCGCGGTGAGTTTGCAGCTGCTGGTAAAAGTCCGTCCAGCTTGCACAGCCGAGTAGCAACGCAACTCGCTGCTGACCCAGCGCATCCTGAGGTAATTCCTGGGTCTGTTTATCGGCAATACCCTGTAGTGCATGCTCGGTATTGCGTAGAAATTCGTAGGCCTGCCAAAGACTCTGCTGTTCGTCCGGTGCAATTATTTTCTCGTCGGCCAGTAATTCTAAAGCCTGCTGCAGAGACTGGGTTTGCAGTCGGGTATCGCGACCGCCGCGAATCAGCTGCAATGTCTGGGCAATAAACTCGACTTCGCGAATACCGCCGGGTCCGAGTTTAATATTGTCCTGCATACCTTTTCGCGACACTTCACGATTAATGGCACGCTTTAAATCCCGCAGAGATTCGATGGACCCGAAATCCAGGTATTTACGGTAGATAAAGGGCCGTAACATGGCATGGAGATACTGGGCATCGGCTGGCTCACCAGCCACCACTCGCGCCTTAATCATGGCGTAGCGCTCCCAGTCGCGCCCCTGGGTTAGGTAATATTCTTCAAGGGCCGCGAAGTTAAGCACCAGGGCGCCACTCTGACCGTAGGGCCGCAGTCGCATATCAACCCGAAAAACAAAGCCATCCACGGTGTGACGATCCAGAGCGGCAATCAGTTTTTGTCCAAGGCGAATAAAGAATTCTTGATTGGAGATACTGCGGGCAGCGCCCTGAGTTTCTCCCGCTTCAGGGTAAGCAAAAATCAGATCGATATCCGAAGATATATTCAGCTCATAGGCACCCATTTTACCCATGGCAATAACAACGAGTCGCTGCTCTTCACCAGATTTGGCCACTGGGGTGCCAAGTTGAACGCAGCTGATACTGTGGAGAAGATCCAGAGCGGTAACAATGCAGGCCTCGGCTAAAAGCGTGGCATCTCTGGTGGTTTCGAGCATCGGCGCACTGCGGGTAAAATCTCGCCACACAATACGAATCATTTCGCGACGGCGGAATACTCTGAGCTGATGGCTGAGCTGTTCTTCAGTGATCTCTTCAGAAGAGCCCTGAATAAGCTGTTGCTGAAGGCGCTGAAGGTAGGTGTCGGCGTCATAGCTGAGGGCTAAATCGCCACTTTCAACAAGCCCCTGAAATAGCGCGGGGTTGGCACTGCATTGCTCGGCGACAAAATCACTGCAGCCCCAGACCAGAGCAAACTGCTCGGCAAAGACCGCGTCTTTTTCCAGGCGTTGCTGTAACCAGGGTGCCTGGGGTATGGCCGTTAACGACAGAGGAACAGGGGCATTTTTCAGGGACATAGGTTGGTTTTTTAGCGACCAAGCTCTGGAGTAACGCGCATTACCTCCTCTATTGAGGTAATTCCTTCTGCGACTTTTGCGGCACCAGCAAGACGCAACGGTTTCATTCCCTGTTTAACCGCTGCCTGGCGAATGTGTTGAATATCCGTATCTGCACTGATCTCGCTGAGCAGTGCATTTGTTAGGGGCATAATTTCGTAGACACCCTGACGCCCAGCATAACCTGTGTTGCGGCATTCAAGACAGCCCCCAGGCTGATAAATTGTTTTTGGCATGGGCACTGTAAAGGGGCGAGTGAGTTCAGTCCAGGTTTCTGCATCTGGTGCGGTCTCTTTGCGGCAGGCTGTGCACAGGGTTCGCACTAAACGCTGGGCCATAACACCGTTTAAGGTGGCCTTAAGTAAATGGGTCGGCAAGCCAAGGTCCAGTAGCCGACTAATGGCCGTGGGCGCATCATTGGTATGTAGAGTGGACAACACCAGATGTCCAGTGAGGGCTGCTTGCACGGCCATCTCCGCCGTCTCATGATCACGAATCTCACCCACCATAATAATATCTGGGTCCTGGCGCATAAGGGTGCGAATACCGGCGGCAAAATCAAAGTCGATAGCGGACTGAATCTGGCTCTGATTAAAGGCATCAACCACCATTTCGATCGGGTCTTCGATGGTGCTTACGTTTACAGATTCCACGGCGAGGTGTTTAAGGGTGGAATAGAGGGTAGTGGTTTTACCTGAACCCGTGGGCCCAGTGACCAGCACAATACCATTGGCACGTTTGGTCATGGCCTGCCAGCGCTCAAAGTCTTCAGCCACCAGCCCCAGCTGAGTAAAATTGCGCAGCAATACGTCGGGATCGAATATTCGCATCACCAGCTTTTCACCAAAGGCGGTGGGCATGGTGGACAGGCGCAGCTCCACTTCACTGGCATTGGGCGCCACTGTTTTAATGCGGCCATCTTGGGGGCGACGTTTCTCGGCCACATCCATACGACCGAGTATTTTTAGGCGGCTGGTCATGGCGGTCATCACATTGTCCGGTAGCTCATACACCAGATGCAGAACCCCGTCGATACGAAAACGTACCTTGCCCTTATCCCGACGCGGCTCGAGATGAATGTCACTGGCACGCTGTTCAAAGGCGTACTGCAATAACCAGTCGACGATATTAACAATATGCTGATCCTGGGCATCTGGGTCTTTCAATTTACCCACTTCCAACAGCTGCTCGAAGTTTGAGATACCGGCACCGCCGCTAGAGGAAGACCCGGCACCAAAGACAGATTTAGCTAAGGCGTAAAACTCTAGGGTATATTTTTTGATATCAGCGGGATTCGCCACCACAGTGCTGACGCTTCTGCGGCTGGTCTGCTCCAGACTTTCTATCCAGCTCTGATCAAAGGGCTGCATGGTGGCTACAATAATTTCTTGGGGGCGCACCTCGATACAGAGAATGCCGTAACGCTGGGCATAGGCAAATGACATAACCCCTGTCACCGCGGGCACATTAATTTTTAGGGGATCTATATTGGCCAATCCCAGTTTCGATTTTTTTGCCAACCACTGGGTTAGGGTATCCAGGGTAAGGGGATTTTTGGTCTGGGCATGACAAATCTGTTTATTGGCAATGTACTGCAGGGGATGAAGGAGGGCTTCTTCCCGACTACGGTGGTCAGCAGCCATGTTATTTGCGTCTTCCTGGTTAAGTAAGCCATCACTAACTAAGGCTTTTAATGCACTGCCAAGGTCGAGGGCTCGGCCTTTTGCGCTAGTCTGGTTCATCCTTTTGCTCCTGCACTGGTATCCATTCCTAAATAGTAGTCCGATTTAACACGCCAAGTCGGGCAAACCACAACTATCAAATAATTTTTAACTCAACTTATTGGCTGTGGTTGCTTATAATCACGCCATGACTACAGACAGCTACGTACAATTCTTCAGGCAGACTTCGCCCTATATCCATGCTCATAGGGGCAAGACCTTTGTTATCGCCCTTGGCGGTGATGCGGTTGCCCATGGAAACTTTCATCGCACCATCCATGATATTGCGCTTTTACAGAGCCTAGGCATTCGTTTGGTACTGGTGCATGGCGCGCGGCCACAGATAGATACACGTATTGCGCTGTCTGGTATCGAGACGAGCTTTGCACATCAGTTGCGCGTGACAGATAGCGACGCCATGCTCTGTGTTAAAGAGGCGGTAGGTAGTACGCGACTGATTATCGAATCTGAACTCAGCACCGGCCTGCCTAATTCACCCATGCACGGCGCCCAAGTCAGCGTGATTGGCGGCAACTTTATTACCGCCAAGCCGGTTGGCGTGCGTGATGGTATTGATTTTCAGCGTACCGGGGAAGTGCGTCGTGTTGATTCCGACGCCATTCAGCAACAGCTTGCCCAGGGATCTCTCGTACTGACGTCGCCGATTGGATTTTCGCCTACCGGTGAAGCCTTTAATCTAAATTATCAAGACGTGGCCACCCATGTGGCGATTGCGCTAAATGCAGAAAAGCTGATTCTAGTGAGTGAGGCCCGAGGCATTTTGGATAATGGCAATCTGGTGCGCAGTCTCTCTTTACCTGAAGTAACGACCCTGAAAGCTAAGAGCACCAATGATGCCGAACGCAACTTGTTGGCCTCTGCCTATCAGGCCTGTCGCAATGGCGTCGATCGTGTGCATCTGGTCAGCTGTGCTGAAGATGGCGCACTCTTATCTGAACTCTTTACCCGCGAGGGCAGCGGCACCTTGATCATGAAGGATCATTCAGAGGTTATTCGACCTGCAACCATTGATGATGTGGGCGGTATTCTTGATCTGATTTCACCGCTTGAAGATCAGCAGGTTCTGGTTAAGCGCTCTAGGGAGCTTCTGGAGACTGAGATCTCACGCTTTATGGTGGTGGTACATCCTGAGGGCCTGTTGCTTGGCTGTGCGGCACTGTATCCAACCATGGATCAGTCAAGCGGCGAGCTAGCCTGTGTGGCAACTCATCCCGAGTTTCACGATCAGGGTATCGCTGGACGTCTGCTAGCGAACATCGAGGCTGACGGGAAAAGTCAGGGCATGTCCACATTGTTTGCTCTCACCACTCAGGCGTCCCATTGGTTCTTAGAGAAGGGTTTTATAGAAGCACAGATCGCTGATTTACCTGCACAAAAACAGTCACTGTACAATTATCAGCGTAATTCACGAATTTTTAGCAAAGCTATTTAACGAGCTGTTATCCTGCTCTCGTCAATTTTTAACACAAGAGATTAATAATGCCCAAATATCGCTCCCACACTACCACCCAAGGTCGAAACATGGCTGGCGCTCGTGCGCTTTGGCGTGCCACGGGAATGAAAGACGACGATTTTGATAAGCCAATGATCGCCATCGCGAACAGCTATACGCAGTTTGTACCCGGTCATGTGCATCTTAAAGATATGGGTGATCTAGTCGCCGCTGAGATTGCTGAGGCCGGCGGTATTGCCCGTGAGTTTCATACTATTGCTGTCGACGACGGCATTGCCATGGGCCACGACGGAATGCTCTATTCTCTACCTTCCCGAGATGTGATTGCCGATTCGGTTGAATATATGGTCAATGCTCACTGCGCCGACGCGCTGGTGTGTATCTCTAACTGCGACAAAATCACCCCAGGCATGTTTATGGCCGCTATGCGCCTAAACATTCCGGTTGTCTTTGTTTCCGGCGGCCCTATGGAAGCTGGCAAAACCAAGTTGGCCGATCATAAGCTAGATTTAGTCGATGCTATGGTTATCGGAGTGGACGATTCCGCCAGCGATGAGAAAGTTGCTGAGTACGAACGTTCCGCCTGCCCAACCTGTGGATCCTGTTCCGGTATGTTCACCGCCAACAGCATGAACTGCCTAATGGAGGCGTTGGGGCTTGCATTGCCGGGTAACGGCACTGTGTTAGCCACCCATTCTGACCGTCGTAACCTTTTCCAAGAAGCGGGCCGTACCATTGTTAACCTAGCTCGGAAACATTATGAGCAGGACGACTATTCAGTGCTGCCACGATCGATTGCCAATTTCAAAGCCTTCGAAAATGCCATGACATTAGATATTTGCATGGGTGGTTCAACCAATACTATTCTGCATCTTCTAGCGGCTGCCCAGGAAGGTGAGGTCGATTTCGATTTGACCGACATAGACCGACTCTCACGCCTTGTGCCGCAGCTGTGTAAAGTGGCGCCCAGCACCCCTGAATACCATGTTGAAGATGTGCATCGTGCCGGTGGTATTCTTGGTATTTTAGCGGAACTCGAGCGCGCGGGCTTAATCCATGGCGATCTGCCCACGGTGCATTCTAAGACCCTAAAAGAGGCCCTAGAGAAGTGGGATATTGTAAGTGGTCACGTTAGTGATGAAGTAAAAACCTTCTATAAGGCCGGGCCTGCGGGAATTCCGACGCAAACCGCCTTTAGCCAAAGTACAAGATGGCCCTCACTAGACGCTGATCGTGAAAATGGCTGTGTGCGCAATATTGAAAATGCCTTTAGCCTCGAAGGTGGATTAGCCGTATTAAAGGGTAACCTCTCCCTAGACGGCTGCGTGGTTAAAACCTCAGGCGTAGACGAATCGATCCATGTATTTGAAGGACCCGCCTTTATTACCGAAAGTCAGGATGAAGCGGTTGCCTGTATTCTCGATGACAGGGTCAAAGCGGGCGATGTGGTTATTGTGCGCTACGAAGGCCCGCGTGGTGGTCCAGGCATGCAGGAAATGCTTTACCCCACAACCTATATAAAATCCAAAGAGCTTGGCAAAGCCTGTGCTCTTATTACCGATGGACGCTTCTCTGGCGGCACCTCCGGCCTATCTATTGGCCATGTCTCACCTGAGGCTGCAGCTGGTGGCAATATTGGTCTGGTACGTCAGGGGGATATGATTCGTATCGACATTCCCAACCGCACCATCGACATCATGATTTCGGATGCTGAGCTGGAAACACGTCGCGCCGAGCAAGATAAGCTGGGCTGGAAGCCTGTTGAAGTGCGTCCCCGCAAGGTAACCCCTGCTCTTAAGGCCTTTGCCAAACTGGCAACCAGTGCCGACAAGGGTGCGGTTAGGGATCTGTCTCAGCTAGATTAAAAGGCTGGCACTAGACCTTGCCCCTAAGGCAATGAAGTTAGCAGACATAAAAAACCCGGGACTATTTCTAGTACCGGGTTTTTTGTTGTGCTGATAGAAACCTACTTGCTACAGCCTGGTACCTTAGCACCGACATCACGTAGCTTTTGCAGTCTTGTTCCTTCAACATCAGCATAGCGAATCCACTGCAGTGGGTAGCGCTTGCTCTTCTTATCTTTGGCGACTTTCAGCGACTTCTGGAATGCTGAGATGGCATCCTTGTAGCAATGCAGATTAATCAGCGCATTACCCATCACCAGATAGTTGCCCGCTGGACGTTTAACTTCACCTTTCTTAGCCGCTTTTTTAGCCGCTCGGTAAGCTTCTTTATCACGACCCAAGTCTAGGTAGATGCCGGCTAACCGAGATTGCAGGTTACCCGTATCTGAAACCTTGGAGGCACTCTCGAGTGCTTTCAGGGCACGATTCAAATCTTTTGACTGATACCAGGCAGTGCCTAGGACCTCAAGATTCTTGGCGTTCTTTTTAATAATCTCGTCCTTCATGCCCTTCTCAATAATCAAGGCAGCGCGGTAAGGCACTTCTGCACCAAGATACATATAGGCCATGCTCATTACCTGGCTCTCTTTATCGAGCTGGTTATTGAGATAGACGATTTCTGTGGCAACCAATCGATCCATTTCACGCTCAAGCTCACCGTACATGCCACCTATCTGTTTCCAGTAAGTCCACTTCGGGTAATGGGTTACAAGCTTCTCGAGGATGCTGGTAACACGCTTATAGTCATTTTTCTCGTAATACAGAACGCGCTGCAGTCCCCACCAACCTTCTTTAGGTAACAGGCCTTTCGACTCAGAATCGTTAATCGCCAACTCCAGCATATTTAACGCATCGGTTTTGCGATCGAGCTGATAATAAATCTGTGCCAGCAGCGAACGGGCGTCCCCGCCGATAATAACCGCAGCATCCATCCAGATTTCGAGTTCAACAGCCGCTTTGGCGTACTGCTCTTCAACCGTGTAGAGCTGGGCTAGTGTATAGCGCGTATCCAGTGCTAACTCAGGCGGGGTACCAACACCGTTGATCACCTTCTTGTAGCTGCGAATGGAGCCGTCGAAATCGTCTAGGGAGTAATACACGTAACCCTGGAACTTCCAAATTTGCGTCTGCTCGTAATCACTGTCGCAAAGCTTGGGATTACTTTCGATGCTATTCAGAGAATTGATTGATTCAAGCCAGTTCTCTTCTTCCAAAATAACCTGAATTTTCTCTAACGCCTTGGCACACTTACCACCAACAGATTGACGTTGACGTGTTTTTACATCTTTATACTTTGGCTGTTTCTTTTCTTCTGCTGCAAATGCAGAGCCGCCAATGACGGCCTCTGGAATTGCCATTGCCGCCAGCAGGGGCAGCAAAAAAGCAGCGCCGAATACGGCTAAAGTCTTAGTGCTTCTAAACATCAGATACCCTTTATTTCGCCATCTGGAACGTAAATTTGTACAGCACACCGGTCACTTCTTGGCCTACGCCATCGACAACCCTTGGGTTGTACTTAAGCTTGTTAGCTGCCTTGATAGCTGCGCGACCAAAACCCCAGCCCTCTGGCCATTCTTCGATCATAACGGGATCACGTACACCACCAGTGGTCGTAATAATAACTTCAACCACGGCATAACCTTCTTTGCCTCGTGTTTGAGCACGACGGGGATACTGAGGCTGCGGAACATACACAGGAATGTAGTCAGAATCTCTGGCAAAACCAGAATTACCAATACTCAGATTACCACCTGCCGTTGGAGCCGCCATGTTTACTGCATTATCCGGCACTTCAAATTCGATATTCTCTTCTGGAATATCTGGCGGAGGAGTCTCAGGGTCTTCAGGTTTTTCAACCGCGGACTTATTAGCGTTCTCTGAAACCTGTCTATCAATATGCAGGAAATCTGGAATCTTAATTGAATCTCTTTCATCCAGCTCTTTGCTACCCGAGTCGATTAACTTATACATTAAAATAATCAATGCAAAGGTAACCAGCATGCCAAGCGCAGCAGAAATACCAACTCTTATTGCAACCATACTATTAACTCAGTCGTTTTCTACGGAGACAGCCACTGGACTAATACCAATATCGCGAGCGATATCAGCTACCTTGGCAACTGCTTCAATGTTGGACTCATTATCGGCCTGGATTACCATGCCACCCTTAGGGTTCTCATTAAACAATCTTGTGAGGTTGATTTTCAACGAGGTAGTTTCAACACGTTTCTTATCAATCCAGTATTCATTGTTTTCGCTGACGGCTACCAAAATACCTACTTTCTTGTAGGAGTCTTCTGTGGAGGTGTCAACTTTGTTGACCTCAACACCGGGCAGCTTAATAAATGAAGCGGTAACAATAAAAAAGATCAGCATAATGAAAACCACGTCGAGCATTGGTGTGAGATCGATTGTCTCACCCTGCCCTTGCGATTTTCTTGTTCTATTGCGCATAGTTGTCTCTCGTAGGACGCCTGTCTAACTGTTTATAGTTGGACAGGCAATTCCAATTAGTGATCCATGGTCAGATGGTCTTCCAACAGGTGCTTCTCGCGTTCTGCTTCGCCTTCGACATAGGTCATGCCAAACACGCCAGACAGCGCAGCAACCATGCCCGACATTGTCGGTACAGTTGCCTGTGATACACCACCGGCCATCGCCTTCGCATCACCGCCACCAGTAAATGCCATAACATCAAATACTGTGATCATTCCAGTTACCGTACCCAGCAATCCAAACAGCGGGGCCAGAGCAACCAGGGTTTTAATCATCATAATATTCGAGTCAATCTCGACGCTCACTTCAGAAATCAGCTTTTCTCTGACCTGGTGAGCATGCTTGGACTTGCGCTCTTTGCGCGCTTCCCAAACATCGAGGGCACGTTGTACATCAACGCCTACACTGGTTCGGAGATACCACATACGTTCGAAGATGAGAGTCCACATGACGAACAGCAGGACGACAATAGCCCAAAGGACCATGCCGCCTGAATCCATAAACTTCCCAATTTCGGCCATCGTATCAACGAAGAACATCTTAGCGACCCTCTACTGAACCAGCTACGATACCAGCACTCTGCTCTTCAAGAACGTGGAGGATACGTTGCGCCTTACCGTTGACCAATGTGTGCATCAGAACAGTAGGAATGGCTACAACAAGACCCAATACAGTCGTGATCAATGCCTGAGAGATACCACCGGCCATTGCCTTAGGATCGCCAGCACCAAACAGAGTAATCATCTGGAAGGTAATAATCATACCGGTCACTGTTCCCAGTAGACCTAGCAGCGGTGCAACCATCGCAATAATCTTCAACAGGTTAAGACCTGATTCGATTTCTGGACGCTCTTTAAGCACAGCTTCGTGCAACTTGAGTTCCAGTGACTCTGGGTCGAGACCCGGATTATCACCAGCAACTTTCAGTACACGACCCAGTGGGTTAGTCACATCAGCAGTCTTAGCTTTAAGCTGAGCAGTTACCTTGGTAGACATACCCATCAGCACAACAAAGCGCCATAGAGCCAGCAAGATAGCCACAACAAATACAGCGGTAATCACATAGCCTACGATGCCACCGAAGTGCCAGCGCTCAATCAGAGTAGGTGCGTTGATCAGAGCAGCTAACAGACCGCCACCCAGTGGACCAGTTGGATCCAGTCCTACCTTGGTGAAGCCAGTCATCGCTTCTTGTAAATCTTCTGCACTTGATTGGTGGCTTGAAGGCTGTCGAGCAAGCTCAGAAACCAGACCGTTCTCAGGGCTGTACTCAAGGTACATGCCATCAGACATCAGGTTATAAGTACCAACACGAACAACTTCCATTTCAGCTTGCTCACCGTTAGCCAACAGAACAGTTCTGTTGAACTTAACAATACGCGCGCTCTCAATCATTTCACGTTGCTGCTCGTACCATAGCTTCTCGATGTCTTGGATCGAAGGCAGACGAGTATCACTACTCATTTTTGCAATCAGCTCATCAAGGAACTCTGTACGACCAGGAATCTGTGCACTAACAATTGACTGATTAAGGTTGGCGCGAATATCACCAGCGGCACCAGTCAGGTGTCCGAACAGCTCTTTAAGTGAGCCAAGACGCTTATCGCGCTGCTCACGTAAACCTGCTAGAACCACATCGTTATCACGGATAACTTGCTCTAGACGATCTGAACGACGCTCTTCAGCAGTCTTAGTGTTCTGAGCCTTATTTAGTAATGAAGCCTGCTTGCGTTGGTCCGATTTAAAATCGGCTTCGCGCTTGCGGTAGTCCGCTGATTCAGAGATTTTAGCACTCTGGATCATCTGCAAAAGCTCATCAAGAGTCTTTGGGTCCTGTGCCGAAACCGACATGCTGAAAGCAGCAGCGGCTATGAAAGCGACACAAACTTTAACGAATTTCATGTTCATTGTGCAGTCTCCGGCGCAGTGATTGGCATTTGCATAACATCCTGCGGAGATAGTTTCTTCGCTATACGGATGCCCTGGTCGACAGCTCTGCGATACTCAGAACCTAAGGTCTCCCAAGAACCGGTATTCTTATTCCAAGCACCAGTCTGAGATTTGTCTTTAGTTTGGTACATCAAAGCAACACGGCCGACGCGAAGCATTTCTACTTCTACTTCAGAACCGTCTGCGTTGATATCAACCAGATCACGGTAAGACTCTAGAGATAAGCTGTACTCAGACTCGATGTCATAGACTTCGAGGATCTGACGGAATTTTTCAGCGGCCGAGAACTTGGCGCTGTCCATATTCACGTACAGTGCCGCAATGGCTTCGCTACGCTGCTCTTTCTTAAAAGGAACATCCAAAGCAATGAAGTCTTCAAGCGCGTTAAGCATGCTGATCATCAGTGGCGAAATACCACGTTCGATGATGGTTGCATTCTCAATCGACTCTTTCAATTCAGCCATCATTTGCTTCTGGCTGTCAATTTGGCGCTCAAGCTGTGAGTTATAAACTCGCAGTGACTCGATCTGCTTATTGACCTGTTTGAATTCTTGCAAAAGACCATCAGTTTGATCAGCGATGCGATCTACTTTAGTTTGCGCGGATTTTGCGGCTTGAACCTTAACGGCTCCAGCTTTTAGCACATCACTTACTTCTGCAGCCTGAACTGTACTTACAGTCAAACTACCAGCAAGAACGGCGAAAAGTGCCAGTGCTTTTAGTGGTTGCTTATTCATAGTTCCCTCAATTTGGGTCTACCGGTTTAATTATCTTTCACTGTCTAAAATCGACCAAAAGTCCTGCCGACAAAAGACAAGCTTTGTTCGGGGTGACTTTGTAACAGTCCCAAGTTAAACAATCAATTTGAGTTGGGGGAAATTCACTAGATAAAAGAGAGAAAGTTAGTCGGTGTTACCTAGGGTAACAACTGTGACTTAGGCACTGTAATTTGTGCCTATCAGTGCCGATCTAGAATAAGGAATTTGTAGGGATGGGTATCAGTTGTCTCGGGCAGTTTCATATCGACCTGATGCCAGGCATCGAGATCAATGTCTGGGAAAAAAGCGTCACCCTCCACCTCGGCATCAACCTGAGTCAGATACAGACGGTCGGCATTTTCAATGCACATGCGATAAATCTGCTCACCGCCAATCACCATAATCTCTTCTGCACCCGCGGCCTCGCAGGCTGCTTTCCCCAGTGCCAACGCGGCATCCAGGCTCTGCGCCACTTCTACACCCGGGGCAGACCACGCAAGGTCGCGGGTAATCACAATATTGGCACGACCAGGGAGAGGGCGACCAATGGAGTCATAAGTCTTACGCCCCATCACAATGGGCTTGCCCATAGTCACTGACTTAAAATACTTGAGATCTTCAGGCAGATGCCAGGGCAGCTGATTGTTTAAACCGATAACACCGTTGCGGCTGACCGCGACTATTAGAGATAGCTTCATTAATAAAACCTTATTAAACCGCAACCGGTGCTGAGATCGGTCCATGTGACTGGTAGTTTTGTAATTCAAAATCATCGAATACAAAATCAAAGAGATTATCGACATCTGGATTAATCGCCAGGGTCGGCAGTGCATAAGTTGTGCGTGAAAGCTGCTCCTCAACCTGATCCATATGGTTGCTATAAAGGTGCGCGTCGCCAAAGGTATGCACAAAATCACCGGGCGCCAACCCACAGACCTGAGCAATCATCATGGTGAGTATCGCGTAAGAGGCAATATTAAAGGGCACACCCAAAAACACATCCGCACTGCGCTGGTAGAGCTGGCAGGAGAGTCGCCCCTCGCTCACGTAGAACTGAAACAGACTATGACAGGGTGGCAGGCCAGATTTAACCATCACGGGAATATCTTTTGGATTCCAGGCCGAGACAATCAGGCGCCGAGAATCGGGATTGGACTTTATGTCTGCCACTAGCTGAGCCAGCTGGTCTACCCCGTCGAAATCTCGCCACTGCTTGCCGTACACAGGACCCAGATCGCCAAATTCTTCGCAAAAAGCATCATCGGTTTTAATGCGCTCGATAAAGACCTTCATCCCCGCTTTCCACTCTGGAGAATACATAGGTAGGCCTTCATCCTGTCCGGTCTGACGCAACCAGCTCTGATAGGGCCAGTCATTCCAGATGCCAACGCCATTCTCAACCAGGTAACGAATATTGGTTTCACCACGAACAAACCACAGCAGCTCATGGAGAATAGACTTTAGATGGACTTTTTTACTAGTGACCAGGGGAAAGCCCTCGGCCAGATCAAAGCGCATCTGATAGCCAAAAACGCTCTGTGTCCCTGTACCCGTTCGGTCTTCTTTCTTAACGCCCTGGTCGCGAATATGGCGGACCAGCTCTAAATATTGCTTCATAAAACAGCCTTAGTTTGTTTTGCCGGCGAGGCCGACAATGCTTTTCCGCATTAGCCACAGGCCCAGCAACATCATGGGAATACACAGAGTCTGGCCGCGGGTCATCCAATTGAGTGACTCAATCAGCCCTGACTGACCAATAAATTGCGCATCCGGCTGGCGCACAAACTCAACCATAAAGCGGAAAAATCCATAGAGCACCAAGAATAAACCCGTCACTTCACCAAAGAGGCGGGGCTTGCGGGCATACCAATTAATAATCAAAAACAGCACTAGGCCTTCTAGCAGCGCCTCATAGAGCTGGGAGGGATGCCGTGCCAGCTGAGTGGGGTCAGAGGGAAATACCATGGCCCAGGGCACGTCAGTCGCGCGACCATAGAGCTCTCCGCCAATAAAATTACCGATGCGACCAAAAAACAAGCCGGCGGGCACTAAGGGGACAACAAAGTCAGTCAGCCCAAAAAAGGCCACTTTATTTTTGCGCCCATACATAAATACCGCAGTGGCAACGCCAATCAAACCGCCGTGGAAAGACATGCCGCCCTCCCATATCCGGAACAGCATCGCGGGGTCAGCGAGCCATTTATCGCCGTTGTAAAAAAACATATAACCGAGACGACCACCAAGAATGACACCCCAGGCGCCGTAGACAATCAGATCTTCAACCTGGGTCTTTTTAATCGGCGACCAGGGGCGCTGACTGTTGCGGGTGGCCAAAAAATAGGCTCCGGCAAATGCCAGCAAATACATAATGCCATACCAGTGAATTTGTAATGGACCGAGGGACAGCGCCACCGGATTGATGGCTGGATAACTTATCATTACAGCGTTTACCCCTGAATATTTGAGCGCTGATAATAACGGGTTCTTAGATCACCTGCTACATGGGATGACGGCCTGAACAATAAAAAGTTACACTGCCGCCCATGTGCTTACTTGCTATCGCTTTTCAATCTCACCCAGATGCGCCATTGATCGTTACCTCTAACCGTGACGAATTCTATGCGCGCCCAACGCTGCCTATGCACTGGTGGTCAGATGCCCCTATTCTGGCGGGCAGAGATACCCAAGCCGGCGGCACCTGGATGGGGCTATCCCAAGACGGGCGATTTGCCGCAGTGACTAACTTTCGTCAGATGGTTAACGGCGTTATGCCGGCGGCCAAGACCCTGTCTCGAGGTGAACTGATAACAGATTTTTTAAGCTCGGATCAAAGCGCTGAGGAATGGGCAGATTCTCTAACAGCAACCATGGCTGACTACAGTGGCTTTAATCTGTTGCTCTACGATGGGTTTAATCTGCTGTATTTGAATAACCATGACAACAGCAGAAAGCTGCTGCCCCCCGGAATCTACGCCCTGAGCAATCATTTATTGGATAGCCCCTGGCCCAAGGTTGACCATGCGCGCGATCAATTAAAGCAGGCCATTTCCCCCGTTAAGATGGGTGCCGAACAGTTACCAAATCTGATTGCTACATTGTCTTTAGAAAAGGTCTACGCACCGGAACTGCTGCCCAATACTGGCGTTCCCGCCCAGTGGGAGGAGCTGCTGTCCTCACCCTTTATTGTCGCCGATGGCTATGGCACCAGAGCTTCTGCGGCCATTATTATCTCGAGCTCAGGCAAGGTGGTAGTTTCAGAGCATTGTTTTGAAGCAGGCGAAAGCCTCGGGCATCAGGAATTTAGCTTTAATCTTTCAAGCTTCTGACCTTCTCGCTCCGTTTGGTCGGGCGAATCAGTCTGGCGATCTCCGGCTTACCTAAAGAGTCGGCAATAAACTGGGAAATAGACTCAGCATCAGACATACGCAGTGCCCGCCGCACCAATTCACGTGCCTCTTTGCGGGTAATGTTAAGTAGCATGGATTTAACGCGCAGCAAACTCGTTGCACTCATTGAGAAATTTTCGTAACCCAAACCCAGCAGAACCACCGCACTGATAGGATCACCGGCCATCTCACCACAGACACTAAGCTGACAGTTAACCGAGGATGCCTGCTCGTAAATAGCTTTAAGCGCCCGTAATACAGCGGGATGCATAGTGTGATAGAGCCCCGCCACCCGAGGATTGTTACGGTCAACCGCCAACAGATACTGGGTTAAATCATTGGTGCCCACAGACAGAAAATCTACCCGACGGCCAATCTCTTTCACCTGATAAACCGCGGCAGGCACCTCAATCATAGCGCCGATAGGAGGCATTACAATGTTGTAGCCCTCCTCTTGAATCAGTTCGCGGTAGGCGCGATCAATAAGCTCCAGCGCACGGTCCAGCTCTGGGACATTACTGATCATGGGCAACATGATGCGTAGGTTGTTAATACCTTCGCTAGCGCGCAGTAAGGCACGAATCTGAATAAGAAAAATTTCTGGATGATCGAGAGAAATACGAATGCCACGCCAACCTAAAAACGGGTTTTCCTCTTCGATAGGAAAATAGGGCAGGTCTTTATCGCCACCAATATCTAGGGTTCGCATAGTCACTGGGCGTGGCGAAAAGGCCACCAACTGCTCGCGGTAGATCTCCATCTGCTCATCTTCCGTGGGGAAGCTTGAACGCAGTAAAAAAGGAATTTCGGTGCGGAACAGCCCCACCGCCTCAGCGCCACTGTTAAGTGATCTGTAGGTATCCTGACGCAAACCCGTATTCACCCACAGAGAAAAACGGAAACCGTCAGGGGTCATACAGGGAATATCTCGCAACTTCTCTAGATCTTTGGCAAGAATTTTCTCTTCTCGCTGACGCTGTAAATAGGTGCGTCGCAGCGTTCTTGTTGCACTGCTGATAACGTCCCCAGTGAAGCCATCAACAATTAGCTCCTGGCCCTCCAGCTCCGCCCATGGCAAATCAATGGCACCCATGACGGTGGGAATACCCAGAGCACGGCCAACAATGGCCATATGGGAATTGCTCGAACCCTTAAGGGAAATAATACCCACTAGGCGATCAACGGGAATGTCCGCCAATGCCGTCGCAGAGAGATCTTCACCAACCAGCACCACGCGACGGGGCATGGGCAATGTTTTGCGATCATTGCTTTGCAGATAACCCAGCACCCGTTTGCCGAGATCATTAACATCGGCCGCTCGCTCGCGAAGATAGGGGTCGTCCATCTGCCGGAAGGTGCGCACGTGCTTAAGAATGACTGAACTCCAGGCACTCTGGGCAGCCTGCCCCTCCATAATGGCGGCAATTACTTCACCACCCAGCGAACGATCGTCGAGCATACGAATATACACATCAAAAAGTGCCAGCTCTTCAGAGCTAAGAAGCTCTTCGAGGCCTTCACCTAAGTTGTGCATATCCTTCTTGGCCAACTCTAGGGCCGAGCGGAAAACTTCTACCTCAGCCGCAGGGTTAGATGTAAATCGTTCGGGCACCGAGGCCAGTTCGGTACTTTGCTCCACCAAGACTACCCGGCCAATGCCGATTCCCGGTGAGCTGGGAATACCATGAAAAGTGGCTTCGCGGCTTTTACCACGACCCGCCGATGCCAGCTTGCGCAGGGCACCCGTCGCCTCGGCATGGGCAATGGCACCAGATAGCTGAGCACAGATAGTCACCACAAAGGCTTCTTCTTCAGCCGCAAAGCGACGCTCGGTTTTCTGCTGCAACACTAGCACCCCCAACACCTTGCGGTGATGGATAATGGGCGCACCCAAAAATGAATGATAGGGGGCTTCACCGGTCTCTTCAAAATAGGCGTAGTTGGGGTGCCGATCGGCCTCCCTTAAATTAAGCGGCTCTTCTTTGGCGGCCACGAGGCCCACGAGGCCTTCGCGCATTGCCAGGCGAACCTTGCCGATGGATTCGGGGCGCAAGCCCTCAGTGGCCATCAGTACATAGCGCTGATCGGTTTCATCAAATAGATAGACAGAGCAGACACCGGCATTCATTGCTGCACGGACTTCTTTGACAATAATGCTCAGCACTTCAGGTAGATTGCGGGCGCTATTAACCTCCTGAACAATAGATCGCAAAGATGCCAACATGCTTAGGCGCCTCGACTCTGCTGTTCAAAAAGAGCATTGGCTGGGGCAAACTCTTGCAATGCACTGCGGTAGACAGTGCGCTTAAACGACACGACAGAATCAATGGGGTACCAGTAGTTAACCCAGGCCCAGTCATCAAACTCGGGCGTGCCGGCGGCATTAAAGCGCACCTTGGAGGCATCACCGGTCAGTTGCAGATAAAACCATTTCTGTTTTTGCCCGATACATAACGGCTTGGAATGCTTGCGCTGCATCTGGGTGGGAATGTGATAGCGAAGCCATTTTTTGCTCCGCTGAATAATTTTTACATCGCTAGATTCAAGACCCACTTCTTCATATAACTCACGGTAGAGAGTCTCTTCCGCTGACTCGCCCTTGTCTACGCCACCCTGAGGGAATTGCCATGCGCTCTGCCCGACTCGCTTAGCCCAGAACAGCTGGCCTAGGCCATTGCTAATGACAATAGCAACATTGGCGCGAAAACCATCCTTATCAACCACAGTGTTATTCCCGTTTTAACCTAATAATTAGCTGCTCCATTGTTCCACAGTCGACAACAGCCAGCAATTTTCTCTTGAGGCTATCTTACATCATCGCTATCCTCCCCCCCTCGTTTAATTACACTGGAATGTTCCCATGGCACTGGCCATCTTTGATTTAGACAACACATTAATTGCCGGTGATAGCGATCATGGTTGGGGGGAGTTTCTAGTCGCAAACGACAAAGTAGACGCCAATCACTACCAGAAAATGAACGACCAATTTTATGCGGACTACGAGGCTGGCTGTCTGGATATACTGGCCTATCTCGAGTTTTCACTGGCACCTCTGGCCGCGACTTCCATGGAGGAACTCGCCGCGCTGCACCTTAAGTTTATGCAGCAGATAATTAGCCCCCTCAGACTGCCTAAAGCCGAAGCTCTGATCGAACAGCATCGGCAAGCCGGTAACCGGCTACTGGTAATCACCTCAACCAATCGCTTTATTGTCGAGCCCATCTGCCAGGCTCTGGGCATCGACGAACTATTGGCCACGGACCCAGAGATTATTGATGGCCGCTATACCGGCAAAATTGTCGGCACCCCCACCTATCAGGAAGGAAAGGTCGAGCGCCTAAAGCTATGGCTGAGTGAAAATAATGAATCCTTAGCCGGGAGCTACTTCTACTCCGACTCAATCAATGACCTGCCGCTGCTACTAGAAGTAGACAAGCCAGTGGCGGTGGATCCTGATGACGCCCTCAGTGCCGAAGCAGCCTCAAGGGGATGGGATATTATTTCGTTGCGGGTATAAAAAAGCCCCGGTAGATCAAATAGACACTAGGGCTTTGCTGTTTCGCACTGAAAGCGCTAAAGATTCAAATCTTAGGACTCATCAATCGCATTTTGATAGTCATCGGCATCCAGCATATCTTCCAACTCACCGAGACCAGCAGGCTTCACCCTGAAAAACCAGCCGTCAGCATAGGGAGAATGGTTAACGGTCTCTGGCTCGTCTTCCAGGGCCGGATTAATCTCGACTACCTCACCCGTTACTGGCGCATAAATATCAGACGCCGCCTTAACAGACTCAACCACCGCAACCTCAGCACCGGCATCAATAGTGCTGCCGACTTCAGGTAGCTCAACATAGACCACGTCACCGAGAGCTTCCTGGGCATGATCAGTAATACCAACAACAATAGTGCCATCACTTTCCAGACGGGCCCATTCGTGGCTGCTGGCATATTTTAATTCTGTGGGAAGTTCGCTCATCGTATTCTCCTGTGACTAATAACATCCGATATTACAGTTTCATTGCCCGCCAGTGACTGGCCAGCAATCAAGTTTTGCGCCATTCTACTGATGATCAGGTAGAAAAATAAAGAAGAAAGATAAAGTAATTTTCGACAACTAATGATCATCTTTGCCAAATCTGTAAAATACCCGCCGTTTACTACTTTTAAATCTGTGTTCAATCTAATGAGGACTTTATGCAAATCGGATTTTCCCGCGCAATTTTACTTGGATCGATCAGCCTAGCTGCCATTACTCTACCTACCACCACAACCCATGCCGACGAGTTAGTGCTCAGTAACGGCGATGTTTTACAGGGCCAAACCGTGGAACAAACCGAGAGTCATTTAATGTGGCACTCAGATAATTTTGGCAACCTCAGTATCGCCCTTGAAACCGTGGCATCAATCAATGGCAAACCATTAGTCAAGATAAAAGCGCCCACCACTGCTCGAGCTGCATTTAGCAGGAGCTACAAAGGCGGACTATCTCTCACCGGCGCCTATGCCAGCGGCAACGAAGAGCGGGAAGATTGGGATATCGAAAGTGCGGTTGAATGGCGAATTGGCGATTACCGTCACGACACTCGGGTTAATTATGAGAGCCATAGTCTCGACGGCTCTCCCGCCAACGAGGAATACCACCTCGGTTATGGAGTGGACTTTTTCTTCCGAGAGAAATGGTTCTGGAAAAATGCTGTCGCATTGGGCGCCAACGAAAATCGTGCCATAGACCAGTACTACTCTATAGGCAGCGCCATCGGTCGCCAGTTATGGGAGTCGGATGCCAGTGCGCTATCGGCAGAATCTGGTTTGGTTTGGATAAGCGAAGAATTTAGTGACCAGAGCTCGGATAACCGCCTCACCTGGAGCTGGTCTGCAGACTACCGTCGAATCCTAGGACAAACCCTAGAGCTGTTTCATACCCACAGGTTATTAGTGTCACTGTCTGATGTTGACGATTCTGAGATCAAGGCAGATATCGGCCTCAAAGCGCCGCTGGTGGACAACCTATTTACCGAGCTAAAACTTGAGTGGATTTACGATAACCAGCCTGCCCTAGGAACCGATCCCAGTGACGGCCAGCTGACTATTGGTATTAACTACAGCTGGTAGATATCTGGTAAGCCCGCAGCTTTTAGTAAGCTGGCAGGCGCCTTAGGGCCGGACCTGCAATGGCGGTTCATTCAGAGCCGCCAATTGCTCGCGCAACATAAGAATATGGTCGCTCCAGTATCGGGGTGAGTTAAACCAGGTAAACGCTCTCGGAAATGCCGGGTCTGTCCAACGCCTGGCAATCCAGGCACTGTGGTGCATAATTCTCAGGGTGCGAAACACTTCAATCAGCCGCAGCTCGCGGTAATCAAAATCATAAAATTCGTTATAGCCTTCAATTAACTCCGCCATCTGGGCCGTCTGTTCCTGACGATCCCCCGACAGCAGCATCCATAAATCCTGAATCGCCGGCGCCATGCGCGCATCATCAAAATCGACGAAATGTGGATTGTCATCACGCCAGAGTATATTGCCGGAATGACAGTCCCCATGAACACGAATATTAGTAATGGGACCATAGTCCGCAAGAATCTCGTCCACTTTCTTGAGAACATCTAACGCCAAGGAATCATAAGCAGGGCTAAGCTCCGACGGCATAAATTTTTCACTAATTAGGCGGTAAGACTCCCAGCCAAAATTTTCAGCACTCAGCGTTGGCCGATGAACGAATGGCTGCATAGCTCCAATACCATGGAAGCGCCCTAGCAGGCGGCCCAAAATAAGCAGGTTATCCAGATTGTCCAATTCGGGGGCATGGCCACCTCGACGCTCGTAGAGGGCAAATCTAAAACCGGCATAGGTACTCAGACTTTCACCCTGAGCATTGAGCCAGGGACAGACAACAGGAAGCTCCTGCTCTTTAAGCTGAAAGCAGTATTCATGCTCTTCGCGAATTTGATCATCAGTCCAACGCTCAGGGCGATAGAACTTAGCAATCATTGGCGCCTGTTCTTCAATGCCAATTTGGTAGACGCGATTTTCATAGCTATTGAGCGCCAAAAATCGACCATCGGAAACAAAGCCCTGACTCTCCACCGCATCAATTAATAAATCGGGGCTGAGAGCATCAAAGGGATGGCTGCTGGTTTCGGTCATTTAATCAAGGCTCGGTTTTGAGCGCATATTTTTCTTTTGCCCATGTTGGGTTTTTTTATCCATACGCTTTAACTGTGAACCGCGCGTCGGTCTAGTTGCCCGTCGCATCTTAGGGGTAAACATTGCCGACTGCACCAACTCTTGCAGCCGCTGCAACGCCTCTGTGCGGTTTTTATCCTGACTGCGATAGCGCTGAGCCTTAATAATCACGATGCCATCTTTAGAGATTCGCTGATCACTGAGTTTTAACAGTCGCTCTTTGACTGAATCTGCCAGAGAAGAGCCAGGAATATCAAAACGCAGGTGAATCGCCGATGAGACCTTATTGACGTTCTGGCCTCCCGGACCCTGAGCCCGAATAGCGGTGAGCTCAATCTCGGCATCTGCAATGGAGATACTGCTGGAAATAAATAACATCAGACTCTTTGCTCTACTGCGGCCTCAACAAAGGCAAACCGAGGCACCTGCTGGCCATCAATTTGTACCGTCTCAGTAAACATCGCGAGGGGCCTTATCCAGGTACTGTAATCGCCATAAAGCGTGCGATACACCACGTGTTCCTCTTCGGTCTCACTATGCTTGGCCACATCGATTACCTCATAGAGGTTACCTTTGTAATGCTTGTAAATTCCTTTTTCTAAACTCATGTAGATTCCTTTTTTCTCAAGCAGACCTCAGTCTGACAATGTATTACTTCAGACAATGAAATATCTAACTGGTCGCCAACGGCTAAGGGACCCACGCCGGAAGGGGTTCCCGTAAACACTAGATCACCGGGTAGCAATGTAAAAAATTGGCTGATATACGCCAGCAGGGGCAACACGGCTGTGAGCATATCGGCGGTATTACCATCTTGGCGAAGCTGCTGATTAAGGCGCAACTGAATCTGTTGCTGCTGAAGATCACCTAGCTTGTCGGGGCTGACAAATTCCGAGGCTGGGCAGGCGCCATCAAATGATTTAGCTTTTTCCCAGGGCAGGCTCTTGTTTTTTAACTGCTGCTGCAAGTCGCGCAGAGTCAGATCCAGGCCAATACCAACACCCAGAATAGCCTGCTGGGCCTGCTGTTCAGTACACTGAGTCAGGGGCTGGCCAATCAGAATACTCATCTCGGTTTCGAAATGGCATTCGCCTAGATGGGCGGGAATAAAAATAGCCTCGCCGAGGGGCGCAAGGGCAGTATTGGGTTTGATAAACAGAACCGGCTCGGCGGGAACAGGATTGTTGAGTTCTCGAGCATGGGCGGCATAATTTCTGCCCACGCAGACCACTTTGCCCAGTGGCAGATCGACCTTATGGCCATCAACAATATGCTGATAATCCTGCATTACATCACTCCCCATTACAGAGCCAGGGCTCTAAGTTTGAGCCTCTGCGGCACAGGTCTAAAAAATAATTGGCTTGTCGTCATTAAGATATAGGGCGCCCTTAATAATACGGTAGAACACCCAGATACTAACGATTGCCGAGGCCAGCCAGCCCATTAGCACCAGCCAAAATATCATACCAATTGCCGACCACAGCAGGCCGTACCAAAACGTATTCATCTGCCAGCGAAAGTGACTCTCGAGCCAGGTATCTCTGACTTCATCTACCTTCACGTAATTGACAATTAGCGCGGCGACAAAGGTTAAACCACCAGTAACCAACCCCAGCCCCTGCAGTACATAGACCAGCAGTGCCACATTTTTATGGGCGGCACCTGATTCGATAAACTGTTCACTCATCATTAACTTCCTTCAGTATTTACCTGAGATTGGATACCCAACTAATCAAACAGTTTCCCAGGATTTAAAATAGAATTTGGATCAAAGGCTTTCTTAATGCTGCGCATCAACTCAATTTCCAGTGGCGACCTAGAATAATGCAGATAATCTTTCTTTAGCAGACCCACACCATGTTCTGCACTAATGCTGCCTTCATACTTGGCCAGTAGCTGGCCAATCTCACCACTGACATTGCCGCACTTAGCCACAAAGTCTTCATTAGAAAGGGCTTCCGGCTTAAGAATATTGAGATGCAGATTGCCATCACCAATATGGCCGTACCATACCAATTCAAAATCCGGGTAGCGGCTGGCCACCAGCTCATCTACCTCACGGAGAAAGTCTGGCATTCTTGACACACGCACCGAGATATCGTTTTTATAGGGTTGCCAGTGCCACAGGGTCTCAGAAATATCCTCCCGCAGCTTCCACAGTGCCTTGGCCTGCGCCAGACTCTGGCTTAACACGCCATCTAGCACCCAACCCTCTTCCATGCATTTCTCGAAGAGTGCCATGGCCTTATCCATCACCGATTCTGTCGCTGTCTCAAACTCCAGCAGCGCATAAAAAGGCGTCTGGGTTTCAAAAGGTTTGGCATGGCCGCGATGTTCAGTGACCTTGTCCAGCGCCGCCTGAGAGAAAAACTCAAAGGCGCTCAAGTCGATCTCTGTACTGAAGGTTCGCAATACATCAAGAATGGCCGGGAAATTATCGATACCCAGAACCAGTACTGTGGAATCTGCTGGAGGCCTAGTTAGCTGAATTGTGGCTTCGCAAATCAGCCCAAGAGTGCCCTCGGAACCAATAAACAGATGCCGAAAATCATAGCCAGTATTGTTCTTAACCAACCCGCGATTGAGTTCCAAAACATCACCGGCACCATTAACCACCTTTAAGCCCATCACCCACTCTCTGGTCATGCCATAGCGAATAACATTAATGCCACCAGCATTGGTGGCAATATTGCCGCCGATCTGGCTGGAGCCTGTTGATGCAAAGTCCACCGGATAGAATAGGCCCTGCTCCGCAGCGAAATCTTGGAGCTGAGAAGTAATCATTCCAGCCCCCAGGGTCACACAGCGATCCATCGGATTAAAATCTAAGACCTGATTCATGCGGTCCATAGCCACAACAATTTCGCCATCTTTGGCCACGGCACCGCCACTGAGACCGGTTCGGCCGCCGGAGGGCACAATGGCCAAATTGAATTCGTTGGCCAGCAACACCAGCTGCTGAACTTCCTCAACCGAGCCGGGCAATACCACGGCACAGGGATTGGCCTTCCAAATGGTAGTGCGATCAATACCAAAGCGCTGCAGGTCGTCCTGCTCCAGCAATAACCGCTGAGCACCAACAATGTCTGTTAAACGCGTAATTATCTGTTCCGATAACATCCGGAAATCCTCATCATACAGGTGGATTATGCAATGGAATGCGAGCTAGTCATGTTAACATAGCGCCCTTAATTTGGCTGCCCAATGCAACTACTTAGCGGACATAACATGCTCAATTTTTCTCTCGGTAAACAAAAAATTAAAATTCTTCTACTGGAGGGCGTTCACCCTTCTGCCGTTGAAGTCTTTAAAGCCGCTGGCTACGAAAATATCGATTACCAGCCCGCCGCTATGCCAGAAGATGAGTTGCTTAAAAAAATTGCCAATGTGCATTTTGTTGGCATCCGCTCTCGCAGCCAGCTCAACGCCAAGGTCTTCGCCGCCGCCAAAAAACTCATCAGTGTCGGCTGCTTCTGTATCGGCACCAATCAGGTGGACATTCAAGCCGCCACCGAACATGGCGTAATCGTTTTCAATGCGCCCTACTCTAATACGCGCAGTGTTGCTGAATTGGTCATAGCCGAGGCCATTATGTTAATGCGCGGCATCGCCGACAAAAGCGCCAAAGCCCATCGTGGCGAATGGGTGAAGTCAGCTGCCAATGCCTATGAGGTGCGAGGTAAAACACTGGGCCTTGTTGGCTATGGCAATATCGGTAGCCAGATAAGTGTGATGGCCGAGTCAGTGGGTATGAAAGTCCGCTTTTACGACACCGTCACCAAATTGCCCCTGGGTAACGCCCAGCAGGTGCCAACATTAAATGGACTGCTCGGCATGAGTGATGTGGTTTCTCTGCATGTGCCAGATACCGCAGCGACCCGCGGACTGATGGGGCCCAAGCAACTTGCCGCCATGAAACCAGGCGCTATGCTGATTAACGCGGCACGGGGACAAATTGTCGATATCGACAGTCTCTGCGAGCATCTGGCCAGCAAACATATCGGTGGCGCTGCCATTGATGTTTTCCCCGTGGAGCCAAAATCAAACCAGGAAGAGTTTATCTCGCCGCTGCGGGAATTTGATAATGTGATTTTGACCCCCCATATCGGTGGGTCGACTCAGGAAGCCCAAGAGAACATCGGCGTAGAGGTGGCCGAAAAGATGGTGGTATACAGCGACAATGGCACCAGCATTAGTGCCGTTAACTTTCCTCAGGTTGCACTGCCTGCCCATGCAGACACCCACAGATTACTCCATGTTCACCGCAATGTGCCGGGGGTGATGGGGGCGATTAACCAGATTTTTTCTGAATTCAACATCAATGTCGCCGCACAGTATTTGCAGACCAACGACAGTGTCGGTTACGTGGTAGTGGATATTGAGGCCGAATACAGCGATGGCGCTTTACAGGCGCTAAAGGCCATTAATGGCACTATTCGCTGTCGTGTTTTGTTTTAGGTCGCCGGATTTAGGTCTAAATAGAGGCTTTTAGGGAAAAATAGGTCTTTTTTGCGTTTAAATCGCTCAAAAATTGGCCAAACACCGAAAAAAGCAATACACTGCGCGATTCTGAATTGGCACTAATGACACTTTTAGTGTTTGCCGAGACAGAAATGCCTTTGTACTGTACCTAGTATTTTCAGTTCCAAGGTAAGGCTAGCCCCGTTATGAGGCTGGATATATTTTAAACGCCTTAAACGGTATACATTTTATAAGTGAGGTTAGTTATGTCGGATCGAGTTTCTGGCACTGTTAAGTGGTTCAACGACAGTAAGGGTTTTGGATTCATTGAGCAAGAAGGCGGCGGTGACGTATTTGTTCACCACAGCGCTATTCAAGCTGATGGTTTTAAATCATTGAAAGAAGGCCAAGCGGTAACGATGGAAGTTACTCAAGGTCAGAAAGGCGCTCAAGCTGAGAACGTAGTTGCCGAATAATTTCTGTCGCTGTCACTAGATAGCAGTACGAAAATTATTAAAAAGCCCCGATAAGCAATTATTGGGGCTTTTTTTATCACCGCTGTTTATTGATAGATAATAGAACTGCCGATTCAGTGCCACCCATTAGGCATTACAGAGCCATTTATTTCAGGTAAAAAAAATCCCACCGCAAGGGTAGGACTTTTTCGCACTACAGAGCAACCAAACTACTTAATTTTAGCTTCTTTGTAGATCACATGCTTACGGATAGTGGGATCATATTTCTTGATCTCCATTTTCTCAGGCATATTGCGCTTGTTCTTATCAGTAGTATAAAAGTGACCAGTACCTGCACTAGACACTAAACGAATTTTTTCGCGAGCTGACTTAGCCATCAGTGGTCTCCTTAGACTTTCTCGCCGCGAGCAGCAAGCTCGGACAAGACTATTTCAATACCTTTTTTGTCAATAATGCGCATACCCTTAGTGGATACACGAAGCTTAACAAAGCGTTTTTGTGCTTCAACCCAAAAACGATGGGTGTGAAGGTTTGGCTCAAAGCGACGACGTGTTCTGTTCTTCGCGTGAGATACGTTATTTCCAGCCATTGGGCGCTTGCCTGTGACTTGACATACTCTGGACATTATTCCTGCCTCTGCTATCTTTTTCTGCCTAAGGAAACACCTAATAGGCAAAAGAATTCTGTGACTTTCTATCCATATACGAGACCGTCCCGCAAGGAGGCGCGTTTTATACCAGAAACCCAATCTTGAATCAAATGAAAACCATGCAATCACTGGAAAACCGCGTTTTTTCTTCACTATATCCCTCGATAGGCTTCGAGAGCTATCACATCCTGCCGGTATCCGCCAAAGAGGTTACTTGGCCGCGACCAATAATAAAATGATCAAGCAAGCGGATTTCCATCAGTTCAAGAGCCGCCTTTATCTTTTGGGTAATCGCAATATCGGAGAGGCTGGGCTCAGCCACACCAGAGGGATGATTGTGTGCAACAATAACGGCCGCAGCATCTTTTAGCAGCGCCAGCCGCACTATTTCCCGAGTATGGACACTAGTGGCATCGATAGTGCCCTGAAACATTTCCCGATAGCACAGCAGCTGATGCCTAGTATCTAACAGCAGGACGACAAAGACCTCGCGCTTGAGGTCTCGGAGCTGAATCGCTAGATAATCCCTGACATGACTGGGTTTGGTAAACACAGGCTTATCGGTCAACGCTTCTTTTAGATAGCGCGTGGTCAACTCTCGGCAGGCATGGAGTTGGGTATATTTAGCGGGGCCCAGGCCTTTGCCTGCGCAAAACAAATCTTGGTCCGCACTGAGCAGCGGCCCAATGCCGCCAAACTCATCCAACAAATTGCGGGCGAGATCAATTGCAGTAATGCCGGGCAGTCCCGTACGTAAAAATATTGCCAGTAATTCAGAATCTGAGAGTGCGGACGCACCCTTCAATAGAAGCTTTTCCCTGGGTCGCTCTTCCTTCGGCCAGTGGCTTATAGCCATAGTGACTCCTCATTTATGACTACAGAATTCCTTCTCATAATGTTATCTTACAAGCCTTTATGTGGCCTGTCTGGACGATTAATGAGTACCCTATCAAACAAACGGATAATTCTCGGCGTTACCGGTGGCATTGCCGCCTACAAAAGCGCCGAGGTTGTCAGACGACTCCAGGATCAAGGCGCCGAAGTGCGCGTCGTTATGACGCCAGCCGCAAGTGAGTTTATTCGACCGCTAACCATGCAAGCCCTATCAGGACATCCCGTACACAGTGATTTATTGGATTCAGAAGCCGAAGCTGGCATGGGCCATATTGAACTGGCGCGCTGGGCAGACCTTCTATTAATCGCCCCGGCAAGTGCTGACTTTATTGCCAATATGGTTCACGGCAAAGCCGACAGCCTGCTCGGCGCCATCCATCTGGCAACCCCAGCCAAGGTAGCCGTAGCCCCAGCGATGAACCAAGCCATGTGGAGCCATCCTGCCAGTCTCGCCAATATCGCAGTACTCGAACAGCGCGATGTCACCATGATTGGGCCAGACGAAGGCATTCAAGCCTGTGGAGATGTTGGTCCCGGCAGAATGGAACAGCCGGATAGTATTGTCAGTAAGGTTAGTAGCCTGTTTCAAAATGGGCTGCTCGCCGGCAAAAAAGTAGTGATTACTGCAGGTCCAACCCGAGAGGCCCTGGATCCAGTGCGCTATATCAGCAATCACAGCTCCGGCAAGATGGGCTTTGCTCTGGCCGCCGCCGCTGTCGAGGCAGGTGCCGAGGTATGCCTAATTTCCGGGCCAGTGGCGATTGCGCCGCCTGAGCGCTGCAAGGTTATATCCATTGTTTCTGCCCAGGATATGCTCGACGCGTCTTTAGCTACCGCCGCTGGTGCCGATATATTTATAGCAGCGGCCGCAGTTGCCGATTACCGCGCCAGTACTGTCGCCGACCAGAAAATTAAGAAACAGGGCGACAGCATGACCATTAGCCTGGAGAAAAACCCAGATATTGTCAGCGCCGTGGCTCAGGCCAACCCAAATTTATTTGTGTTGGGGTTCGCTGCAGAGACTCAGGACGTAGAAGCCTATGCCCGAGAAAAATTACAGCGCAAGAACCTAAGTGCAATTATCGCGAACGATGTTTCACGCACGGATGTCGGCTTTAATGCCGATGATAACGAGGTCAGCTGGATTGACCGCTCATCTTCAGTGGTATTTAGCAAAAGGAGTAAGACGCAGTTAGCACGAGATATTATCGAGCATTTAGCCAAAGGCCATTTTCACTAAGCCAGTATTTGCCCTCAATAACTATCCCCAGTGACTGAGTTACTAATTACTGTGAATGTAAAAAGATTCTTTTCAGAAGTTCGCGATGACAAAGTGATTGGCCGCAGCATTATTGTCGCCCTCGCTCTGCTGGCCATAGCTGCTGCTCTCTGCTGGCAGTTGGTGATGGTCGACGCGCGATCGAAAGCCGTGAATGTCCATTTCGGCCTCAATATGAAGATCGCCGCCAGTCGCGTTGATACCTACCTCGACAATTATCACCAGCAGCTTGATAAACTTGCCAATCAATCTGATATAGCCCAGGACTTTGCCACCGCAAATAATGCCGCGCTGGATAAAAGAGAGCTAAGCGCCTCCACAATAATTACCGATGCTGAATCTATTCGCTACATTGATCGGGACAGACTGCGCCACCAAGACAACCTTAGTTTTACTGCGGTACAGATGATCCAGCAATCATTGCGCGGCGACTCGGTCAGCCCCAGAGCAATCAAAATTAACGGGCAGTGGAAAGTACTGATTAGCAAAACCCTAACGACTGCAGAGCTTGGCGCTAACGCAGATTCCTTTGGCGTTATCCTCGTGCAGCTGCCCATCACAGGACTGCGTTTTGCCCTCAGCGCGGTGGATGTTTCCAAAGGCAGACTACAGCTACTACAGCAAGTACCTAACAGACCAAATACAGTATTGCTGACCATCGGCGACTCGCCAAATCCGGCTGCAGCGCAAGTACTCACTTCTGCTGAAGTGCCCGCATTGTTTGACACAGAGAACCCAATCTGGAAAATAAACTTCCTCCCATCTGCCAGCCTTATTCGTACCATTGAAGAGGGGTTGCCTCCCTTTTGGCTACTATTTTCCTGTGCTTCCGGCACTGTACTGCTGCTTCTGTATCTATTCGCCAGTTACCGCATCGGTCGCAGATCCCTGATCACCGATATTTTTATAGAAGAACACAACGCCAAAGATGCGCTCTTTGCCGCGGCCGATGATCAAGACCTAGAGTTGCTCGAGGACCCTGAAGACCTGCAGTATGAGGAGCCTCAGCTTGAGATTAGGGAGCCTCAGCTTGAGATTGGAGAGCCTCAGCCAGATGAAGAGCCTACGCCAGAAACCATCAACCTAAAGCCCGAAGCAGAGCAAGTTTCCGCAGAAACACCACTGAGTATTGAAGAGCCTCAGCTTGAGACTGAAGAGCCTCAGCTTAACGTTGAAGAGCTTCAACTCGAAACAGAAGAGCCTCAGCTTGAGACTGAAGAGCGCCAGTTTGAGATTGAAGAGCCTCAACTCGAAACAGAAGAGCCCCAGCTAGAAACTGAAGCGCCTCAGCTCGAAATAGTGCCAGCGGCAGCACCCGAACAGCCAAAGCCATTTGTACTGCCCGATGTTGTCTTCCGCGACTACGATATTCGCGGCATCGCCGACAGCCAGATCACTCCAGAATTTGCCTTGAGACTTGGCAAAGCTATCGGCAGTATTATTCTTCAAAATGGCCATACCGCTATTTATATAGGCCGTGACGGCAGACTCAGCTCGCCACAGCTTGCCGAAGCGCTGGAAGCGGGACTCTTATCGACGGGCTGTAATGTGATTAACCTGGGTGAGATAACCACCCCGGTGCTCAACTTTGCGGTCCATCATTGCGGCCAGTCCAGCTGCGGCATCATGGTAACCGCCAGCCACAATCCCGCAGTTTATAATGGCTTTAAAATTATTATTCAGCGTCAGGTAATCTCAGGCAAAGCATTGCAGCTATTAAAGCCCATGCTGATGGCCGAGAAATTTACCGAGAGCGAAAGCGGGCAGTCGTTGTCACGGGACATCATTTCCCAGTATGTTCGCCACATTGTCGAAAACAGCTCGATCGACCGCTCCTTCCGACTGGTAATTGATGCTGGTAACTCCGTTGCCGGTCCCGTGGCGTTAAAGCTGTTTGATAGCCTCGGCTGTATGGCCTTTCCCATTAACTGCGAGGTCGATGGTTCGTTCCCCAACCATGAACCCAATCCTGCCGATGAGAAAAACCTTAAGCAGTTAATCTCCAAGGTCAAAGAGGTGAAAGCCGATCTTGGTTTAGCCTTTGACGGAGATGGCGATCGTCTGGTGGTTATCTCCGGCAAAGGGGAAATAATCTGGCCCGATCAGTTGATGATGATTTTTGCCCGAGATATTCTAAAGCGCAATCCAGGCGCCGATATCGTCTTTGATGTGAAAAGCAGCAAGCGTTTGGCCGAGATGATCCGCAAGCATTCCGGTCGCCCGGTTATGTGTAAGACCGGTCACTCCCATGTTCGAAAAGCCGTGCACCATAATAAGGCTCCCCTCGGTGGCGAGTTTAGCGGCCATATCTTCTTCAACGATCGCTGGAAAGGATTTGATGACGGCCCCTACGCCGCCACTCGCCTGCTCGAGGTGCTATGCTCACAGCGCGACAGTGCCGAAAAGACTCTCGACCAAATCATTGCCAGCTTTGATCCCAGCAGCTTTACCTCAGAGATATTGATTCCGGTGCCGGATGATGAAAAATTTGAGCTGATACAAACATTACTGTCCGGCTGTCAATTTGGCGGCGCTCAGATCATCAGCTTAGATGGCCTGCGAGCAGAATACCCCTATGGTTGGGGACTCATCAGAGCCTCCAATACCTCAGCCAACTTGACCCTGCGCTTCGAAGCAGACGATGATGCTAGCCTGGAACAGGTCAAGCAGGCCTTCCGCAGGGAATTACTACCCTTTATTAACCAAATAGAAGACTATATTTAACTATGTCACTGAGTCGTAAAGAAGCACAGACTACCGCACAGGTTATCTCCCGTGCGCTTCCCTATATCCAGCGTTTTGCAGGCAAAACAGTGGTCGTTAAATATGGCGGCAACGCCATGGTTGATGATGGCCTTAAAGAAAGCTTTGCCCGAGATATCGTGTTAATGAAAGCCGTGGGTATCAATCCCGTGGTTGTCCATGGCGGCGGCCCGCAGATTGGTGAGCTGCTTGAGCGACTCAATATTAAGTCAGAATTTGTCGATGGTATGCGTGTTACCGACAGCAAAACCATGGACGTGGTTGAGATGGTCTTGGGTGCCACTATCAATAAAGAGATTGTTAACCTGATCAGCAGTGCCGGTGGCAGAGCCTTTGGCGTAACCGGCAAAGATGGCCAGCTAATTCGCGCCAAAAAAATGCGCGTGTCACACAAGACTCCAGAGATGTCAGTACCAGAAATTATTGATATTGGCCATGTGGGTGAAGTTGAATCCATCGACAAGTCAGTCATCGACATGCTGGTCCAAGGTGGCTTTATTCCCGTGATAGCGCCCATAGGCGTTGGCAAAGATGGTGAATCCTACAATATCAATGCCGACCTAGTGGCGGGGAAAGTTGCCGAAGTACTAAAAGCAGAAAAACTCATGCTGCTGACCAACGTGTCAGGACTGCAAGATAAACAGGGCGAGGTACTAACCGGCCTAAGTATTGACCGCGTTGACGAACTTATCGCCGATGGCACCATTTATGGCGGTATGCTTCCCAAGATTTCCTGCGCCTTAGAGGCCGTTAAATCCGGTGTTCCCTATGCCCATATTATCGATGGTCGGGTGAATCACGCGGTCATGCTAGAAATCTTCACTGATGAAGGTGTCGGCACACTTATTACCAACCAAGAATTAGCAGGAGAATCCTGATGGCAGGCAAAAGAGGTTCTCGCGCACAGGAAATACTTCAGGCTCTAGCGCGCATGTTGGAAGCCTCTCGGGGCGGACGTATTACCACAGCGGCACTGGCGGCAGAAGTCGGCGTTTCAGAAGCGGCCCTGTATCGGCACTTTCCGAGCAAGACGCGCATGTATGAAGGGTTGATTGAATTTATTGAAGAAACAATTTTTGCCCGGGTGCGCAGTATTGTTAGCGACGAGCCTGATGCGGTTAATCAATGTTATCGAATTCTCAGCCTAGTACTGACCTTCTCAGAAAAGAACCCAGGGATTTCCCGCATACTCAACGGAGATGCTCTCACCGGAGAAACCGGTCGACTCCACGAACGTGTGGCGGTGTTTTTTGATCGCTTGGAATCTCAGTTAAAGCAGAGCCTGCGAGAAGCCGAACTCCGAGACGGTTTAAAGCTCAATGTATCCGTATCAGTGGCGGCGAATCTTATGCTGGTTAGCGCTGAGGGTAAGATCAGTCAATTTGTGCGCACCGGCTTTAAGCAGCCGCCGACTCAGTATTGGGCCGAGCAATGGCCGCTCATTACGGCGCAGATGTTTGCTGACTAAGTAGCTCGCGAAATCGTTGTTCGTAGTATTGATAAAGGTCAGCGGTAGTGCGCTGATCCTGCTGTCGGTCCGAGAGTAGCTGCTCTATTTCCTGCCTAGATTTTTGCACCTGAGCAATCTGAGCAAGAATGGATTGAGAGACAGGCTCACCCGCCATTTCCATATTGACCGCCTCTTGAGCGATCTCATCTTCCCGAGCCATCAAGCCTTTGATATTGCTGAGCAGGTGCTTAATATCCCGGGCCAACAACTCGAGCTTACGATTCTTTAAAATGCTTATTTCATCGACTTTACTAAAACTAGATAACAGGTACTGATCCTGTTCGCTCTGTTCAGAGCTTTTAGATGGCAGGGCCCGAGGGCCCAACCGCTGCAGCACACGTCCCTGCTCATTAACGATATCATAACCATTGGCAGCGGCTTCAGGCGACAGAGTATCGCTGGTCACCATAAGCCCGGCGCTGTCTTGGTAACGGTAAAGCTCTTTTGCGGCAACCCAGGGGGTCACCAACAATAATAGAAGCCATACCGTTTTTATCATACGCCGTACTCTTTCCGATAAGTTTTAATCTCTTTAACCACTGTTTTCATGGTGGGCTCAGATTTGAGATAGGTCAAAATATCGTTCATATCAATAATGCTGATTACTGGAATAGAATACTGCTTCTCCACTTCCTGTATCGCAGACTTTTTCGAAGCTCCACGCTCTTTGCGGTCCAGGCCTATTACCACGCCTGCCGCCTCGGCACCGGCCTGCTCAACCATTCCCATCACTTCTCGAATAGCCGTGCCTGCAGTAATCACATCATCAATAATTAAAACCCGACCTTCCAGAGGCGCGCCAACCAGAGTGCCACCCTCGCCGTGACTTTTTGCCTCTTTCCTATTAAAACAGTATGGCACATCCATATCATGATGCTCGGCTAAGGCGACAGAAGTTGCAGCCGCCAGAGCAATACCTTTATACGCTGGGCCAAAAAGCACATCAAACTTAATGCCCGAATCGATAATTGCTGCTGCATAACAGCGACCCAAAATAGCCAGGGCCTTACCCTGATAGAATTCTCCGGCATTAAAAAAGTGCGGGGAAATCCGTCCAGATTTAAGTCGGAACTGACCAAACTTTAATGCGCCACTATTGAGGGCATTATCGATAAACTGTGTTTTATAGGTCTTTTTCATAGGTCTAATTTAAATCCCAGTTAAATTTTTAGCTAGCTCGTAGCCTACATTTATAATATCTAAAGTCTGTCGCTTACTGCGCCAAAGCCATATTCTGAACGCGCACTAAATCGGCAATACCCTGCTTCGCCAGATCTAACATACCGTTTAACTCTTCAGCACTAAACGGCGCAGCCTCAGCAGTGCCCTGCACTTCGATAAACCCGCCCTCGGCGTTCATCACTACATTCATATCTGTCTCAGCATTGGAGTCTTCCGCGTAATCCAAATCCAACACAGGAGTCCCCTGGTAAACACCTACCGACACAGAAGCAATCATACTGACCAGCGGATCGCTAGTGATTGATTTCTTGCGCTGCAAATGACGAATCGCATCGACCAAGGCAACCATGGCACCAGTAATTGAAGCAGTACGAGTACCGCCATCGGCCTGGATCACATCACAATCGATGTTAATAGTGAACTCACCCAGCTTCTTCATATCTATGGCGGCCCGCAACGAGCGACCAATTAAACGCTGAATTTCCTGAGTGCGGCCACTCTGTTTGCCCCGCGACGCTTCACGGCCCATACGACTATTGGTAGAACGTGGCAGCATACCGTATTCGGCCGTCACCCAACCCTCGCCTTTGCCGCGCAAAAATCGCGGCACACCAGGTTCAACACTGGCCGTACAGATCACCTTAGTATTTCCGAACTCAACCAACACAGAGCCCTCCGCATGACAGGTAAAATCACGAGTAATCTTTACTTGGCGAAGCTGTTCTGGGCGTCTGCCACTAGGTCTGTTCATAATGCGTATCCTGGAAAGTGAGGTTGCTAAAAAATTTGCCAGAATTGTAGCAAATCTACCACCCAGTTAACCGCCTTTGTTACCATGGCGGCTCATAAATATTTAGATTGGAAAGAATATGCCACGCAGCATGACCGCATTTGCCAGACATACCGTAGATTTTACCTGGGGATCAGTCTCCTGCGAACTGCGCTCGGTAAACCACCGCTTTTTGGAAACAGGCTTCCGCCTGCCAGAAACCCTGCGCGACGTTGAAATGCAGCTGCGTGAAATTGCCCGTAAAAAACTAACCCGCGGCAAGGTCGATATATCATTGCAGGTCGCCTTTAATAATAGCGACACAACTGTCAGCGCCGATATGGAACTGGCCAAGCGCTATATTGATATTGCCGAGCAGATGGCCGGGGAACTTAAAAACCCAGCGCCAATCTCGCCCCTGGAAATTATGCGCTGGCCTGGCATCCTTAAAGATCAAGATGTTGAAAGCGACAGCCTACACAAAGGGGCGATACAAACCTTTAAAGAAACCGTTGATCAATTGCTCGAAGGCCGTCAGCGCGAAGGCGACAAACTCGGTGAGATGATAGAGCAGCGTTTGGTAGGCATAGAAACCCAGGTCGCCGTAGTGCGCGAGAATCTTCCGAGCATTCTTGAGCATCAGCGCGTACGTCTCAACGAAAAACTTGAAAGCCTGCGTGCCCAGGTCGACGAAGACCGGCTAGAGCAGGAAATGGTCATCATCTCCAACCGCGCCGATGTCGATGAAGAGCTCGACCGTCTCGAAGCCCATATCAGCGAAATTCGCCGAGTGCTCAGTAGCGAAGAGTCCATTGGTCGGCGTCTGGATTTTTTGATGCAAGAACTCAACCGCGAAGCCAATACCTTGGGTTCAAAATCCATCGCCGGCGTAACCACTCAGGCATCTGTCGAACTCAAAGTCCTTATCGAACAGATGCGTGAGCAGATTCAGAATATCGAATAATGCACAGAGCCATTCCCACATTGTTTGTCTGGCTCGCCCTGCTGAGTAGCCAGGCACTGTCCTTTGGCGCAGACGGCCACCGCATTGTTAGTCAGATTGCCGAGAACCATCTCAGTATAAAAACCGCCCTCGCGATTAACGCCATAACCGACGGCGACAGCCTCGCCAAGCTGTCAGTCTGGCCCGACCGCATTCGTTATGTTTCAGTGTGGGAGCAATCCAAGTATTGGCATTACGTGAGTATTGACGACAAAGAACAGTTTAAAGATTTTCCCCGTCATCGAGATGGCGACGTGCTTACCGCCCTAGAATACTTCTACGCAGAACTACAGAATCCCCAGCTGCCAAAAAAGCAGCAATGGGAAGCCCTGGCGTTCTTTGTGCATTTTGTGGCGGATATTCATCAGCCACTGCATGTGGGCCGGCGGGACGATCGCGGCGGCAATAGCATCCCAGTGAAATGGCTCAAACAGTCTAAATCCAGCAACCTGCATACTGTCTGGGATAGTCTGATTATCAACACCGAAAATAAAAGTCCCGAACAATACAGCGAGAAGCTGGATCGATCGGGTACCGCTAAACCCGCTTGGCACATCGCTGATTTCCAGGACTGGGCGCTTGAATCAAAAGTCCTGCGCCGCCATATCTATAATTTTAGCCCCAACGGCAAGCGCAATCCCAGACTGATTGGCCCAGCCTATATCAAGCGCAACAAGCCCATTATTGAACGACGCCTATTGATGGCTGGGCGGCGTCTCGCCGATCGCCTCAACCGTATTTTCGACCCCAGAGGCAGCGATCAACAATAGAGAGGGAAATTTTTATTACAGCAGGCCAAGAATCTGGAATAATTAGCTTCACGGAACATTGTCATTTAATAACCCTATTTTTAAGCACTGGATCAAATCGCATTATGGGCAACGGCACATTATTTATTATTTCAGCACCCTCAGGTGCAGGTAAAACCAGCCTGGTGAACGAGATACTCGGCCGCATGGAAAATATTCAAGCGTCGGTCTCACATACCACCAGAGTTTGCAGGCCCGGCGAAACAGACGGCACCGACTACCATTTTGTCAGCCATGATGAATTTTTGACCATGACCGGCGACAATGCCTTTCTCGAACATGCCGAAGTGTTTGGTAATTTTTATGGCACATCAGAGCAGTGGGTCAAAAGCACATTGGCCGCAGGAACCGATGTCATTCTCGAAATTGACTGGCAGGGCGCAGAGCAGGTGCGACGCAGATTCCCCGAAAGCAAAAGTATTTTTATACTACCCCCTTCCAAAAAGGCCCTCCATGAACGCCTTCATGGCCGCGGGCAAGACGACGCCGACGTGATTGCAAACCGTATCGCCGCCGCCACCGAAGAAATGAGTCACTATGTCGAAGCGGACTATCTGCTAATCAATGACGACTTTGCTGTGGCAAGTAATGAACTCGAAGCTATTATTACGGCCACACGCTGCCGACAACCGGTTCAGGGCATAGAAAAATTACTACTAGATTTATTGTCGTAACCCCCGTCTTTAGGTAAACTAGCGGACTGGCAGCATTTCGCTGCACTGATAGATCAAATTTTCGATCAAATTATTTAGACTGGCGGATATAAAATGGCTCGCATTACTGTAGAAGATTGTTTGGATCACGTAGATAACCGTTTTGAATTAGTCATGGTTGGCTCCAAACGTGCACGTCAACTGGCTGTTGAAGGTCGTCCTGCATTGGTTGACGAAGAAAATGATAAGCCTACTGTTATCGCGCTGCGCGAAATTGCACAGGGCTTAGTGACTGCCGACATCCTCACTGAAGTCGTTCAAGACTACGAAATTGTTGATGCAGTTGAAGAGACTGCCGAAGTGACTGCCGAAGGAACAGCGACGCCGCAAGAGCCAACAGTTTAAAGCTCCACTCAGAAACGGGGGAGGGCCGCGATAAAATGCCACATGCATTAACGGATAAACTCTCCTCTTACCTCGACCCGAAAGAAGTAGCTAGGGTAGAGCGCGCCTACAAATATTCTGAACAATGTCACCGCGGCCAGATGCGCCAAAGTGGTGATCCCTATATTACGCACCCCCTCGCTGTTGCCAACATTCTGGCCGACATGCGCATGGATCACGAAAGCCTTATGGCCGCGCTGCTCCATGACGTCATCGAAGATACCGGCGTGACCAAAGGCCAAATTAGCCGTCGTTTTGGCCGCACCGTCGCCGACCTCGTTGACGGCGTCAGTAAGCTCACCGAAATCGAATTTGAATCCAAAGCCGAACAGCAGGCCGAAAGCTTTCAAAAAATGACCCTGGCCATGTCCCGTGATATCCGCGTGGTATTGGTCA